>Ga0180430_10000489_pt1 | contig 42780 bp, 57 predicted proteins | sample SS_ome_9_FD_132999 | JGI IMG/M metagenome (GOLD analysis project Ga0180430, IMG submission 132999) | Hypersaline lake sediment archaeal communities from the Salton Sea, California, USA - SS_1_S_2 metaG | ecosystem: Environmental > Aquatic > Non-marine Saline and Alkaline > Hypersaline >...
AAAAAAATGATATTGATAAATTGCAGACGCATAGCGCGCACGCGCGCGAACGCGACCCAACCGAACAAACAAAGTACGAGGGGAACCACCACACGATCCTACCTACAAAAAAAAAAAAAAAAAAAAAAAAAATAAAAGATAGACAGCACGAGCGAAGACCCGTTGCATAAGTGGTTAGGTTGGTTAGGGCGATTAGGACGTTAGGCCGCCGATCTTTTTGCCACTACTAGGAAGGAATAGATAACAAAAAGAGTGATGGAGGCCCGCGATCTTTTAGAAACCATCGAAGACAACGAGCAAAGACTGCGTACCGCGAGACAAATTGCGATAACGATAGGAAGAGAGAATCCCAGGTTTGATAGGGAAAGATTCCTGAATGCTTGCGGTATTGATCCTTCGAGGTTTTGAATTAAGATAAATCCCCGCTCGTAGAGCGGTACAGCGATCTTAGGAGAAAAGAAATGAAAACAGGAAAAGTAATCGGAGATATGCATTGCAAGAGTCTTTGTCTTTTCGGGGAGAACGGGACGTATACTGTTATCTGGCACGCCGAGATATTTGGAATCGCGGTTGTCTCTTTGAAAAAAGATATTCTGAAAGAAGAATATGGGCACGTGTGGTAGAATAAAATTCACTCTACGTGCGGTATAGAGATCTTAGGAAAAGAATCTTAGGAGAAAGAATAGAAAAATGTGCCTAGAAATCAAGAAAAACAAACCGCCACAGGAAATGGAATTCGACGAAAACGGTTGGGCATTTGTCTATAAGTTCTACGAACAAATATATGACAGGATAGAAAAACGCAATATACTGATCCCCGCCTATCGTTGCGTTCACCGGGATTCCAACGAAATCAAGCCCGGCTGGATTGTCTCGAATAGAGAGAAAAAGGAACTTGGGAAAGATCCCCTTGATATTGATTATCTTTCTAACGTGATCTGCGTAAACCGCGGTATCCACGTCTGTCTGAACAAATACTGCACCGGTTCCTATATGAAATCCTGTGACAGAATCGTGAAACTAAAGGTCCACAGAAGTCAATTCATAGCACGAAAAGGAAACCGTGCAATATTCATGAAAGTATTTCTATCAAAAGAAGAACACAGGAAAGCTCTTGCAAGATAAAACCCCGCATTCCTATGCGGCTACCGCTATTCAGGAAAGGAAAGGAAAAGAAATGAAAACAAGCAAGAAAAACTTCAAGATCCTAAACGGTGAAATCTGCTACAGACTAAAGACCGTAAACTGCCCGGAATGCGGGAGAACGATCACACGTTCTCTTGGGAAAACAGAGAGAGCAATTTCCTGTCCAAAGAAAAGCTGTAAGGGCAGAATTGTGATTGGAAAGGAATAGGAAAATGACCATAGACTGGAACGAAGACAAGTGGAAGGTCCTGAATACAAAGCGCTACCCGAAGAAATACAAGGTCTACAATCCCAAGCGCTCTTATAACAACAACATCCATACGGAATACTTCGCCACATTCGAAGAAGCCACGGAAGAAGCAAGGAAAAGGAACCAGAAAGATGGAATCACCCCCTCCTAACAACACAATAACATTCAACAAAGAAGAATTCAAGAAAATCTTCCACGACTGCTTGGAAAAATCAATCGGAACCCCGCCATTTGAGAAACACAAGAGCCTCGATGTAGAAGCCGCCCTCTGTCTAATTCTCGTAAAGCTCGGACAATCTCTCCATCCCGGAAACAACCCCGAATTCTTCGCCTTCCTGAAAGAAAATACGATAGAAAACCTATCTCCAGTAAATCCAATAACTCAATTCCTCTCCTAAAAAGAGAAAAAGAAATGCTATACAAAGAAAACATCGTCATAAACCATCACTATAAATACATAACAAAGGAAATAAGCCGCCTAAAATACTGGCTCGGCAGCTATAACCATTACGCTCCCCGACACATAAAACTCGTCCCAGGAGACACAGAGCTCCTGGAACAAATAAAAACGAAAAGCGAATCCCAACTCCGGCTCCTCAAATGCGCGAAAAGGCGCGCCGAAAAAGCCACAGATGAAAACCAGTGGGAAATCGCTCTCGAACTCGAAAGATCCCAACAAGAATACATAAAAAACACCTTAATCCTAAACGCACTAGCGAACACCGCGATGGAAAACCTAGATAAATCTATCTCAAAAGAGAGAAAGGAAAATGAATAATAAACTAAAAACAACCGCGCAAGAGAACATCGCTAAGCTCCCACCTTACTGCTATTCCATAAAAAGACTAGCCCCCGATCGCTGGATAGTAATAAGAATAAACACAGGAGAGCGATCCTATCACGTCCACCTAACGAAAACATTCACAAGAGAAAAAGCCCAAACCATCATGGACCTCCTAAACAAAGAACTAAATATAACAGAAAAGGAAATCGAGTGCATAGTAAGCGGTTCCATATTCGGCTACGAAACCCCGGCCGCGAACAAGAATCTCTAGAAAAAAAGGAAAAGAAATGTGCCTAGAAAGAAAAAGAAAAAAGCCCCCTATATCTACAAGAAAAAGAACAAGGAAAAATACCAGGTCTATATAAAAATAAACAGAAAACTAATCTGGGTCGGAGAATGCACCAAATTCTCCAACGCCTGTATCCTCTACAACAAAACAATGCAACCTTTCGGCGGCCTACTAAAACACCAACGATACCTAAAGAAGAAAACCGCCCTAGAAAAAGCCCTCGAACAGCAAAGCCAACTAACCGCGCATCAAGAATTCCTGGAACAAAACTCCTAGAAAGGAAACAAAATGCTTGATCCCGAAACAACCAAAACAGAAACCCTCGGAATAATAACAGCCTCCGCAATTCTCTCCAACCTCTCCGCAGTCCTCGGAGAAACTGTCCCAGAAACAATACTAAGCCTCCAAGACGAGAAGAAAAGACGCTTCCTCGCAATCGGTTCCGTTCTTATCCTCACATCCATCGACCCCAAATCTGACTACGTAAAATCACTCGGCGGCCACAAGGAAACCTTCGAGGAATTCATAGAGTTTGTGGAAAAAGAGAGCGGCGCTAGTTCGATAGACCAAGTGTCCAGTGAGGAAAGTTGATTCATAAGTGGCGATAGGGAAAGGACTTACGATCCATTGCTTGAATTCCAACCCCCATCAAACTATAATACCCTATCACCGCACCTCAAATAACCCCCAAGATAACAAACAGAAAGAGAGAACCATGACCAACTGGGAAATAACCCTTCACCCCTCCTATGCCCAACTCGAACGCAAAGTCCCGAGAGGGATCGAGATAATCCGGGTCTACGATCTCTCTCCCTCCCAAGAACGCTACATGTCCTTCATGTGGGATGAATACGAGAGAATGGAAATTCCTCTCTCGATCTCTCTTGAAGAACTATCCCTCGCGGGCGACCTTGCTAGAAAGGAAAGAGAGAAATAAAAACACCTCCCCCTACTATCCTAAAAGGAAAAGAAAATGACCGGTCTATTAATCGAGACAAAATGGCTCTCAACCCACTCGTTCCAAATAAAATGGGAAAATCTCGTAATAGGAAAAGCAGTCCGCGGGAAAGATAACAACTTCACCGTCAAGAACCGCAAACTAGAAGTCTCCCCAATAAATTCCTGCGTAGATCTAATCCTCCAGCAAATAAACAAAAACAAAAGCCTCCCAAAAGATAAAAAATGCTGCCGGGAGGACATGAGAATCCACACCTACGACAAGGAAAAGAAAGTAATCTACCATTGCCGAAAGTGCAAGAAATGGTTCTATTCCTTCCCACCGATCCCAACCTACCGTATCCTGGAAGAAATAGAAAACAGCCAGAAAGAATCCTACTATCTCCAGAAGAAAGGTGCATAGAATGGACAAAGAGAAAAGAAAAAGGGAAAAGGGATCGCGTGCATCCCTCTCCCACCCCTTGAACAGGTGAGGAATCCCCTATTCTCGACAGGTGATCGAGATAGAAAATTCCTTTCTCTATAAAGAGAACAGTTGAACAAACAGAACCTGTTCAAGGAAAAGAGTGATAGATCCGGCGGTGTGGAGTTTTTCTCCTTTCTCTCCACACCAGACTGGCCCCGAGTCCTTCGCCAGACTCCACCAGATGGAACCAAAACAAAGGGTTCGAATCCCTTCTATCACTATACCCTATCCACTATTCCTAGAAAGAAAAGGAAAACAAGATGCTAAATATCACGATCGAATCAACCGAAGAAAGAAAAAAGCCCGAGAGAATGTATCTAACAAAAAACGGAGACCGAATACAAATAAACCTCGGTGAACCTTATCAAGCAAGCTGCCTCCTTGAAATAACCCCCGAAGGAAAACTAATCCGCATGAGTCACTTCAGCAATAAGATCGCAGAGAACGCAGGCATCCAGCTTGATTCCTGCAGCAAAATCAAACTCGACTAAGGGAAAGAAAAACCCGTAGAACTCTATTTAACAAAAACCCCCCCGCGGCCAAATTGAATGCCGCGTAGATCGTAACGCCTTCGGAAACTGCCTATTCTATATAACCGAAAATGGAAAACTAGTCCTCCAAGACTAAGAAAACAGAGAAAAGGAGATCAATGTAGAATCTCCACCCCATAACCCCTATTATAGGAGTCGTAAGATGCAAGAAGGTTCAACCCCGGTAAGAAGTGGCGGAAAAGTTGTCGGAACAGCTACGTTCCCTATCTTCGAAACAGTAGAGGAAGCAGTCGCAGATCAGGGCGAATCCATTATCCTCGGATTCATCAACGCCCAGATTAAACAGACGAATGCACAGCGCCTCCGTGCAGCCGTCACAGGTAAGCCGTCCAAGCTGGACCTCCAGATGCAGGCATTCCAGGCAATTCCGCCCGAGGAAATCGCCGCACACGCCGGCGACAAGGCCTGGCTCGTGAATCGCATCGCAGAGGAAACCGCTATCCTCAAGAAGCAATACGAGGACGCGGCAGCCGAACCCGTCGAGACCCCCATTGACGATAACAATGACGAGGATCTCGACTAAAAGAAAAAGGGATTCTAGCAGCAGGAATTTAGGAGTTCTTTACTACTAGAATCCAACCCGGTTGGAGGGGAATAATCAAACCCCCTCCAACCAAACAACGGTGAGAAAGTGATCCCAGCGAAAGCATGGCATGGTTCTAGATCTAGAACATGATATCTAAATTCAAGATCTGTATGGTTCGACTCCTACCACCGTTATCTAAACATCCTATACTCTAGAAAAAAAGGAAAAACAAATGCCGATAACATTCAAGAAAAAACGCGTAAAGATCAAGCACCTCACAAAAGGCGATACTTTCAAATACAAACGCAGACTCTACCTAACAGTCGAGGGAAACACTGTGATAAATCTCACAGAAGCAGAATGGACAACGTTCGATCCTGATACCTACGTTCAGCCCACTAACCTAACAATAACCGAGGTATAGAAAGAAAATGATCTACACTCCCAAGAAAAATCGCAACTACGATCCCATGACAAAGATCGCCCTATTCTTCACCCTCGGCCTTCTCATCATGATCCTTCTCGCAATATTCCTCTAGGAGAAAAAGAAAAATGTCCTATTCCTACGACCCACCATATCCCGAACACATAAAAGAACCCGATGATATAATAACAAACTGCCCCGCTTGCGGGGGAATAATCACAGACAACGAACTCGCCTGCCCATTCTGCGGCGAAGATCTCGAGCACGATCGAGGAACGAGATGAGCAAAACCCGCAACATCCTCCCCGGCATAATAACCTACCCAGAGAGAAAAGAAGAATGGCTCCTCGATCTCCGAGAACAGCGCAAAATCCGCCCTCTCAGAAAAAAGAGAAAACCCACAACAACGAAAAAGAAAAAGAAACCAATCCTAACAAAGACCCAGAAAGACAAACTCTCCCTCCTATCCCCCGAAATGCGTGCAGCCCTAGGAATCTAACAACATGTTCCCAGACTCTATAACAATACAAAACCTAACAAACGCAGTCCTAACTCTCTACAAAAGAATAGACACTCTAACCTTCTACCTCCTCGACCCCTCTCCTGAGAACAAAAAACAACTAGAGAACCTAAAGGCCTCCATAGAAAAAGAAAAAGCCGAGATCAATTCCCCCAAATCCTAGAAAAAGAAAATGTACAAGAAAATCCTATCCATATCTAGAAAAATGGTCCGCTATGACCACCTCGATATCGCCCATGATGTCTGGATATGGTTCCAGGAACACCCGGATAAGCAACCCAAGAACTGGCTAATCCGCTGCAGAATCTTAGATCAAATCCGCAAGAGAAAGAAACCCATGCGCGGGCTTTTATTCGACCCAGAAAAGCCCCCGCCTAGATTTCTCCTCCCAACAACCGATCTCGAAACCCTTATAGAAAAAGCAAACCTAACAGAACTCGAACAACAAATCCTATACTACCGCCACATTCTAAACCTATCCTATAAACAAATATCAAGAGAACTAGAGATTCCGCGGGCCCGAGTAAGCCCGCTCTCTAGAAATATCCTAGAACGCCTGAAAGGAATAGAAAATGATCAGTATGCCAGATGAACTCAACAAAGTCCGAGAAGAACTCAAGAAAGAGAAAGAGAAAGAAAAAGAACTCTTTATCCCCGGAGCACAATACCATTCCACGCACGGCCAGTACACAGGCCTCTTCTACCCCTGCCCCACGGAAGAACTCTACAACAAGGGAAAAGAACTAACAGACAAAAGATGCGGCTTCATTCTCTGGCAATTCCCAGGAGAAAAGGGCCACCTTATAGTCCTCCACCATCCCACCCAGAGAATCCTAGCTCACATCGAAACAATGGAACTAACTGACGAGGACACAGAAACCGCGATAAACACCGCGCTCGAGATCCTCCGAGAGGAAGAAAAAGATGTTAGCTAATTCCTATATTCTTGAAAAAGATTGGATAACAAAGAGTGGATTCCGCGCAGCCTGCCTCCTTGTTCGCAACAAAAGCCATCGCTGCGGATATGTAGAAATCCCATCAGATCACTTTCTCTACGAAATCCCCTACAACCAACCCCACCCTCTTCTCAAAGAAAAATGGGAACAAAAAGAAAAAAAGGAAAGAGGAAAACGAAGTGTTCTCTTAGTCCTAATCTATGATCCCGAGAACATAACCCCCGAAATCTACTTCGATGTTCACGGTTCTTTAACCTATTCAGATAATCTCAAGGGTTATCCAATTGACGGAGAATCTAATTGGTGGATTGGCTTTGATTGTGCCCACGAGGGAGATGCTTCCTGTAGTTCCATAGATGGAATCCACCGCACCCTTTCCTACGTAGAAAAAGAATGCGAAGCACTCGCACAGCAGATAAAGGACCTCGAAAATGACAGCTAAAATGCCAGGTTTCGAACATTACAAGAAAAAAGATCACATCTCCATAAGCAGTCTAACATCCTTCGCACGCTGCCCGAGGAAGTTCTTCTACAGTAGCGGCTGTCGCCTCCGCTCTCCTGATGAATCCCTTCCTATGACCTACGGCAGCGCAATCCACGCAGCAATCCCATACGCAATACGCGGCGATATCGAAACCGCTATGTGTGAATTCATAGCCGTATGGCAGGATCGCGATAATCGCGAAGATCGCAGACGAAACTCCTCTCGCGCAAGGGTCCTGTTAAAAAACGTCCTAACCCTCCACCGAGGCCACCCCATCTATACAATAATTCCACCCCCGCCAGGAGGCTATGAACTAGACGAATCCGTATCCCCGGACGAGCTAGCATTCGCTATTGACATCGGCCTAGATCGCCCGTTCGTAGGGAAAATCGACGCAGTCGGCCGCCACACGGATCTAAATACCGTCTTCGCTGTAGAATATAAAACCTCCAGCCGCCTCGGTGCAACCTTCCTAAGCGGCTTCGACTACAATCCCCAAACAGTATCCTACGCCCTTATTCTAAAAATGCTCATGCCGGACGAAACCATCAGCGGCACAATAATCGAGGCCCTCGGAACCGCGATAACAAAAGCAGAAGTAATCCTCCATCTCGCCCTCATAAGCGAAACCATGATGGAGGAATTCATAGAATGGGCACAACTACAAACAACCCGCATAAAGCAGTGTGAGGAAAACCAGAACTTCCCGAAAGATCTCAGCGCCTGCCATCCCTACAGCCAGTTCGGTTCCCACGGCTACCGCTGTGACTACTGCGATCTCTGTCGAATTGAAAACTGGACCGATCTCAAGAACATATTCGAGGTCAAAGAATACGATCTCTTTGCCCCCAAGAAAGAGGAAGAGAAATGAAAAATCTCCTCCGCGATATGAAATGCCTCTGCGATCCTACCCGTCTACGAATCCTATCCCTCCTCAAAAACCGCAACGCCCTTAATAGTACAAAAATCGCAAAGCTCCTCGACCTAAAAACCTCCATAACAAGCCATCATCTAAAGATCCTAGAGAACAGGAACTTCGTCCTCTCCCACAAAAGCGGGCGCCACGTTCTCTACAGAAAGAACGATATAAACTGGGAACGGTTCCTGGAAAAGCTCGATACCTTAGAATAGAAAGAAAATGCATCGCACGGCATAATCCCAAGAGAGAAAGAGAAAAATGGTAAGACTAAATGAAATAAAAATAACCCATCCGAAGATCCTACTATACGGACCCGCCGGAACAGGGAAAACCGCGCTCGTACAAACCCTCGGAGAACGAATCCAGATAATGGACCTAGACGATGGCGTAATGACGGGGAGAACATTAAAGGATTCCTTCTACGACCAACGCCAACTCGTAGACGTAATCTCTCTAAAAGAGAAAGATCCCAAACGCGGAACCGTTTTCACCGAGGCAAAGATCCATCTAAACAGCGTGACAGAAAAATGCAAGAAGGGAACCTATCCTTTCAAGGCCCTCTGCGTAGACTCCCTAACCTCTCTTCTAGACGCCGCAATGCGACAGGTCCAGGGTGCAAGCAATCACATCGGCCAGAATCCCCAGCTCCAAGAATACGGTCTCGCATTCAACCAAGTCGAAAACTTCCTAACAGTTATGAAAGCCCTCCCTCTCTGCGTAATCGTAGTAGCTCACCAGCACTACATCGAGTACGACAACAAGATCGACATCCGCGTCGCAATCCCAGGCCGCAAACTCCCTGGTAAAATCTGCAGTTGGTTCGACGAAATATGGAGAATGCAGCTAAAAAACCTCCAGAAGGGCGAGGTAGATTTCCTAATCCAGACAAAGGCCACCGCATCCACCCTCGCACGATCCCGCTTTAACATCCCAAATCTCCAATCGGCTAAAAAAGGTCTCCCAGAAATCCTGAAAGGAATAGGTTATGAGTTCTAAAGAATACGTAGTAACAAGAGACCCAGAGGAATGGGAGGAGAGAGAATGAGTTCTTCTGAACTCTATTGCTGCGGCGGAGCTATCGTATTCCTTCAACATAGCTATCCCAAGAAAACAAATCCAGTAACCCGAGTATCTATACAAGCCAAAGATGCTGGCGGCTGCATGCAATATCTCCAAGGTCCAATAACACACCTAGAACTGGCTCAAATAGCTCTCTGGGCGGTCCAGAGTTCTAAGAACATCATACCAGAAACCCCTGAGAAAGCTCTAAGAATCCGCAACATAATGCAACAACTATACCAGGAGCTAATATAATGCCAGAGAAAAAAGAGAAAAAATGCCCATCCTGCGGTTCCCCTATGCAGAAACGCAAGAGCCAATACGGAGCGTTCTGGGGCTGCTCAACCTTCCCTCATTGTAAAACAACAGAGAACATCGACAATAAAAACCACCTCGTGAAAAATGCATCGCACGGCAGCAATCCTGGGAAAAAACGAACAGACAAACAAATAGCAGAAGACAGCGTAGTGCTAACGAAGATGAAGACCCTAACGATAGAAATATCTAAACTAATGAGCTCCATGGATAATCTCTGTCGCGCGGTTGAACTTCTAATGCAACAGCACGAAGAACTAACAGACAAACTCTCTACGGAATATCACGAAATAGGAGAACTAAATGACCTAGAATCCAGCGGCGAAGAAATTGTATTTTAGAAAAAGGAGAGGAAACGTATCCCTCCTATCCCCAACCTCCTTATAGAAGGAAAAAGAAAATGACTATAGTAAATCTTAACTTCAACAATGTACCCGACGAAGATCCTCCCGTCGCAGAAGGCGTTTATCTCTGCGAGATCCAGGAAGAGCCCACGGTAGAACAGAAGAGTGGCGGTCAGATGATCGCGGCCCGAATGATCATAACGGACGAGTGCGACGACAAGGGTCGTATGCTCTTCGCGAACCATTGCATATGGACCCCGCTCGGAGCCCGCAGCCTGAAGAAAATGATCATCAGCGCGGGCCTCACTCCCTCGGAAGAAGGAATAGATCTCGCGGAGTTCGTAGGAACACTGGTAAAGGTCCTTGTCAAGCACGAGATGTATACTCCCAAGGAAGAGGGCGCAAAGCCTCGCTTAACCGCGCAGGTAAAACAGTTCATCGCGCCTGAATAATCCGAGTAGAAAAAGTGGGGAGGGATAAAGAGAAATTCCTCCCCACCTTTTCCAAAAAGGAGAGAAAATTGTTCGAGAGAGAAAAAGAAGAGCAACTACACAAAGAAGCGGATCAAATAATAAACCGCCTCGAATGGTGGATTATCGACCTATGCTGCAAAGCGCCGGAAGTAATCTACGAATCCACCCTTGCTATGATAAATGAATTCAACCCCATGGTTCGAGAATATCTCCAGAAAAGGAACGAGGAATGATATCTCCATCGAAAGAAACATTCATCCAACAATTCTACGACAATAATCAACCCATTAAGACAAAGAAATGGAGATACTTATCTCGCCCAGAAAAGGACTTCTACTGCGATTTCTATACCGAGATCGAAACCATCCACGGGGGAAAAATAGAAGAACTCAAAATAAAACACGAGGAAGAACTTGATCAAGTCCGCTGGGACACAGAAGACTCAATCGAGGTAAAACTAAAGAGCCAGGTCGAAGATCTAGTAGAACAAATCCAGTCCCTCTCCTATTCCCCCGAGGAAATTATCAGCGACCTCCAGGACTTCTCAATATGATCTGCCAATCAAGTGGCCCCCTAAATGCCAAGATCCTAATCCTCCTAGACATGCCCTCGAAAGAGGACAATAATAGAGGAACTCTCCTCAACGGTCCCGAGGGCCGGCTCCTCCAGGAAATGCTCGAACGTAATTCCATAAACCCTCGCGATTGCTACGTCACAAGCGTTCTCTCCGAGCGCCCATATAGCGGGAACTTCCGCACTTTCTACACAGACCCCGCACAGTGCAACCGAGGAAAAGGTCTTCATCTATCCATCCAGAGACTTCGTTCCGATATCTTCCGCCTCGTCAACCCTAATATAATAATCGCTTTCGGAAACGAATCCCTCCGCGCCCTCGATAACGGAAAAAGATCGGTCGATAAATGGCGCGGCTCTATCCTAGAAACAAGCGCATATGTCCCCCTCCCACGAGAGAATTCTAAAATAAAATTCATCTCCACCTATCACCCACGCACAATTCTCAAGAACTACATCTACCGCACAATCGCAGAGATCGACATCCGGAAAGCATATAAAGAGCAATTCACTCCTTCCATAAACATTCCGAAAAGAAACTTCATCCTTGCTCCCTCGAAAGAAACCGTTCTATCCTATCTAGCGAACCTAAAAGAAGACGACATAGTATCCTTCGACATAGAGACAATGCCGAATAAGCTTATAAGATGTCTCGCTCTATCCAAAGATCCCTTAGAAGCAATCTGTATTCCCTTCATAACAGTCTCTAACCACACAATTCATCCCGACCCTAGTGGTAAATCCCTGATAACAACCTCCCACACGGGGGACACTAATGGGAACTTCTACAACCTCCAGGACGAGAAAGAAATTCTAAGCGCACTCTACGAGTTCTTCAAGAATCCTCTGATAAAGAAAACTGCCCAGAACTACCCATTCGATAGCACGCGCCTTGCGCAGGAATTCGGCTTCGTTATCCGCGGCCTAGATATGGACACTCTAATCGCACAACATGTCCTATACCCCGAACTCCCCAAGAACCTCGACTTCATGACCACGGTTTATACTAAAACCCCTCTCTATAGCGACCACAACACAGCCTACGATCAAAGCGAGTGGGAATATAACGCAATGGATGCCTGTGTTACTAGAGAGATAAGGGACGTTCTAACAACCGATCTCCAGAACAGCGATCTCTATACATTCTACAAACAACATAGCGAGCCCGCGATGATAGCCTATACTCGGGCCCAGAATCGAGGAATCCCAACAGATGAGAAAGAAAGAGAAAAGCTCCTCAACAAGTGGACAACCAAACTTGCTAACGCAAAGGAACAGGTTACTAAAAGAGTCGGATTTGATCTCAATCCCTGCTCCCCTAAACAGGTCCACGACTGGCTATACCTCCGGGAAAAAGTCCCTATCCATAGAAACCACAAAACGAAAAAGCCATCAACAGACGAGAAGACTCTCATCAAGATCCGCGGCAAGTTTCCAAACCTATCAGGAACTATAGACAAAATCCTCGACTATCGCGGTGCGAAAAAGATGATCGGTACATTCCTGAAAAAGGATCTAGTAGATGGCAAAACCCTCACTACGTATAACATTGCGGGTACTGTTACCGGTCGGTTGTCCTCTAGCCAGACCCTATGGAAAGAAGGGGTCAATATCACACAAACCCCTAAAAATGAAATGCGACGAATGTTCCACGCCCCGGATGGGTACATCTGGCTCCACAGTGATCTATCCCAAGCTGAGGCACGATTCGTATTCTGGGACGCTGGTGTCCACGAAGTAATAGAACACTATATGGACGATCCATCTTTCGATATCTACAAATGGAACGCAGCGAAAAATCTCTACCACATACACGAACACAACGTAACAAAGGACCAGAGATCAATCGCCAAGGTAGGAGTCCTTGGTGGAAACTACGGTCTCGGCCCAAAACTAGCGGCGGCAACCTATAGAGTAAGCGTCAAAGACGCAACCCTAGCACTAGAAGGATACCATAATGGAATACCCCATATTAAACAATGGTGGCAACGAATCGAAAGTGAGATTAACTCAACAAGAACTCTCACGACTCCACTCGGTCGCCGTAGACAATTCCTTGGCCGCCTCGACCAGTTCACCTACCGTTCTGCATATGCATACCGTCCCCAATCCACAATTGGAGATATCGTGCATAGAGCTTGGACCTTCTGCGACAAGAACCTTCCCAAGGGTTCTTTCCCTATTATCCCGGTCCATGATGAAATTAACATCCTGGCTCTTGAAAAAGATCTTCCTGAATGTATTCGGGTACTACGCGATGCTTATCATTGCCCTCTTAATTTTAATACTACAAAACATCCGCTAGATATCCCCGTAGAAATATCAACCGGCCCCAATTGGTGGGACCAAGAGGAGATCATAATATGAGAGAACGAAAACATGGAGACAAGGGACCTTTTATACAAGGAAAGAAATTCTGCACGCATGAGGATACTCTTACCTTTAAGGGAAAACCTATTCGTTATGGAGACATTGTGCATTCCCCAGCTTCTTGCCCATACTGTAAAGGCACAGGTTTTCGCGATATTCTTATAACAATAGAGGAGTAATCATGATAAGATTCCACACATTAAAACCCCATCTCTGTTGCGATGCAACGCAGGGCAGTGATTGAGATCTCTATCATACGTGACGCGAATGTAAAATTCCAAATATATTTGCTCGCGCAAAGAAAAGGATGGACAAAGAAGCAGCGACATGAGAAAGAAAAATGGTCCGAACTCTATCACGAGGTAAAAGAAAAGATGATCTACTACTGCACCTATTGCGAGAGCGAACTAGAACCCGAAGAAGCCTTACGGGAACAACCTCCCCATTTCGATCCTTACCACGGTGACGATCCACCTTACTACGAAATCCGCGATTGCTGCCCCCGGTGCGGCTCGGTTAACTGTATAGAAGAAAGAGTAAAATAATGGAAAAGAAATATGCACTATACGACACAGAGAAGAATGAGTTCGTGGGGATGGTGGGGAAACGAGGAACTACGGACAGTAAATATCTGCACCCGGATGGCGATATTGTTATCGAACGCGGAATGCTCTCGCAGGGTAAATCGGTGCACACCATCCACCCCATGCCTAGCGATACCCTTCAGCAGCGGATAGAGGTAGGGCGTCAGGTGCTGGCGGCTGTGCCCAACACTCACAAAATATGGAATGTGGAGGAAGAGCTTGAGGACGACGGTACAGACTGGTCCGTCAGGGTCATTCTAGAACCACGCCACGACTTGCACCCCATGCCCGACAGAATCGGAGATTCAGACGACACCCTTCAGCAGCAAATAGATATCGGGTGTCAGGTGCTGGAAGCTCTAGGGTGTGAGCCTACGATACGATTAAGCGGAATCCGCCCGTATAAAACCAAGACTGATATTGGAGTCGATGTGCTTGCACTTGAGACCGAGCCCATCCCCGCCCCAGAGCCGGAAGCTTCTGATATAGTGGCCGAGTTGCGGAAGCATGGGGTGCGACTGGAGGGCGGGCTGCTGGCGTGGTCTGTCCCTGTAGAACTGCTTGAAAACGCTATCAAGGTTCTGGCGGCACAAGAGAAGGAGAATAAAGATGATTAGCTTGATTTGTGCAACATTGTTGTATTTGATGGGGATGGTATTGGCAGGAAAATTGATGCGTGTTTGGGACGACGAAAACAACGATCCACCACTTTTGTATCTATTCGCCATGTTCGGATGGCCACTTGTTGCGGGTGTGTGCTTGTGGCTTATATTAATAAGCGACCGTAATAATTGAAAGGAGAACAAAGCATGAGCACCGACCCGAAAACATGGACCGACGAGCAGATGGAGCAGTTCATCGGCGTGGAGATAATGAGGTGGCGGCTTAGTGATCGAGTGGCCGCAGCAGGACTACGAGCGGCTGAGAAAACTGGAAGCTAATGATAAGATATTCAGAGAAGCGCTGCGAGTCATCTCAACCCAGCCCGACTACACCTATCCGGAACAAATGGTATGGGTTGCTAAACAGGCGTTAGTTAATGCGGTAAAGGAGAACAACAATGAGCGATAAATGTCCGAAGTGCGGAGCAGAAGCTATTGATGCAACCCATTGGGAATGCGGGTCGTTTAACAAAGCCAAACCGCAAGCGTACTCAAATGGCGTAAAACTTTGGGGGCTGATACGTGTACCAGACTGCTACGAACGCCAACTCGCCGCTGTGACAAAAGAGCGAGACGAGCTACAGGCCATTACAGACAAGCTGCGTAGCGTGATTTGTGATGTTGCGGGAAAGACTGCCGACACGCTCGAAGGACTCTACTGCGGTCTTCCGCAGGCGCGTCTGAGCCGTGGAGGGCATATGTGGCGTGCGGGTGTTGAGTGGGTACTTCGGGAGATACGTAAGATATCCACACGCCAAGCAGCAGAAGAGGCGAGGCATCGCACGGAACCAACGAGAAAGAGAGAAATAGATGGAGAATAATTGGATAAGAAAATACATAGGACTCTCACAAGGAACGGAAATCCCAGAGATGTTCGCACTATGGTGCGGACTTAGTGGCATAAGTTCCGCACTTGGAAGAAGGGTCTATGTAGACATGGGAACGTATAGGATCTATCCCAATATGTTCGTGGTCCTAGTAGCGGGGTCCGGCCGGTGTAGGAAATCTACATCAATCGGTCAGATAGAGAAACTCTTCCCTGGTATGGAGAATAAGCCGAATATAATCGCTCAGAAGATAACGCCCGAAGCGCTTATAGAGGCAATGCGGGATAAGAAGGACGACGAGATAACTGCCCATCAGGGATTCGTTGTAGTAGACGAACTATCGAACTTCCTAAACAAAAGAACCTACGAACAAGGTCTCGCTGCTCTTTTGATTTCCCTATACGACTGCAAGGAATCTTTCGAATACCGGACAAAGGGCAGAGGAAAAGAGGAACTAAAACATACTTGCCTCGGTCTCCTTGGCGGCTCCACGATCGAGTGGATACGGGAGGCAGTTCCTACAGACGCTATCGGCGGGGGTCTAACGAGTCGAATTCTCTTCATCTATGTAAAGAACCCACCCCCTCCACAAGCCTGGACGGAATCCAATCCTGAAAATGACGGCATAAGAAGCGAGCTCATAATCGGTCTAGATAAAATCGCCTCCCTCCAGGGGCAAATGGAACTATCCCCCGAAGCGAAGGAATTCTATATAACACAATACAATGACTTCTATGACAATAGTTCCTTCTACGAAAATAAATACCTAAGCGGCTATGCCTCTAGACGCCACGTCCATATGATAAAGCTCGCGATCCTTTTCTCCGTCGCAGAGACAGATAAAATGATCATCGAGCTTCGTCATATAGAACAAGCCTATGGACTGCTCCTCGACGCAGAGAACCACATGGTGGAAGTTCTTTCTCTTATAACCTCCACAGAGACCGGTTCCAAGATCGAACTCGTCCGGGCGTTTATACGTAAAAGAGGCGAATGCAAGGTAAGCGACCTTCAGCGCCACTTCTCTAGGCAGATGAACTCTCGGGAACTGGGGGAACTGACTCACACTCTGATTTCCTCTGGAGAGATTCGCTTTCAGGTGGATGGTCAGCGGGGTTACTATCAGTGGATACGATAATATTCCTTCTCATTAGTCCCGCCCAGACCTCCTGTACCGCGCTATTAAGATCAGTCCGGAATTGTTTCTCCCCGAATAATAGACTCCTCGCGATAGAAACCGCTCTCTTATTCGCGTCAACCAATCGAAGATCCCACGTTGTTGCCAGGGCCACGATAGTAGAATCCGTGTAAAACGAATGCTTATAAGATTCCACGAACGGGGTCACAAGATGCTTCTGAATAGATCTAGAAATTCCCTCGATGAAAATCCTCTCCTCGCTCTGCTTCGCGGGGAACGGGAACCGTGTCACTAGAAGGCCAACCGCCCAGGATTCCATCAACGGAACCTGGTTTGTGAAAAACTCACTCAATCTCTGCTTACATCCTTCCAATACAATCAAGTTCCCATAGAAAGGAATCCCGTATGAAACATCCACAGACTCACCCTCTTCGCTTAGCCCTATTGAGACAAATCCTGTATGCCGCTGCTTTTGTAGAATCCCAGTTAAGACCTCGTTCGAAAATCTCTCCTGGAGAATCGAGTGATTTATATATCTCAAGGCGGCCCCTGTGCAAACGCCCGCACCGAGACCCTCATTCATCACCCCGAAAATCGGGATAAGAATAATAAGCTGATCGCTCCAGCCATTAAACCTATCAAACCACTTCGAGATATAACAAACTGGTTTCTTCTCCGTCTCGAAGTCCAGTGTTCTACAGATCGCCCTCGGAAGAACTCCCCCTATCCGAACAAAAGGAACATCTCCTCTATAATCCCGATCCGTTACCACCAACTCCGGGTTTTTATCAACTATCAAATCCCCCTCTTGATACATCTGCTGACAAAGACTAACGTTAAACGCATTCTCGCACTCTACCTGTATCTTCATTTCTCTACTCCTGGCTTATGGCTATTAAATTCCTTAATCGTGACCTTTGCACGATACGTTGGGTTCTTTCTTCGGAGGAAATTAATCCTGCGAATAACCGAGGGAGTATACCCCTTCGGCTTTTTCTTCTTCTTCAACGCTCTTGTTATAATATTCTTGAGATCCTTCTCCCCGTAACCCCTCTGGACCCACGCTTTCGCGAGGCGGTTAAGATTCTGGCGATCATCATAGGATTCCTCTCCATGATTCTCCTTCTTTTTGACCGAGATATAATACATCTCCTTCGCGAGATACTCATCATATTCCTCTATCGAAACTCCAAGGGGCTTTTTATCCAGCTCGAATTCCTTTATCTTCGCGGGCGTAATCTCTGGGAGGCTCATAAAGTCCTTAACCTTCTGGTTCCAGTCCTCTATCTCTGTCTCGGTGAATCCATTCTTAGACATCTGAAAATATAAACTCTCATCACCGCTCTTATACGCGCGGATCAACTGCGCGAGTTCATTCTCCCTCTTATCCTTCTCAGACAATCCAAGCCGTGTCCCCGACAATGCGATAAGAATAGACTGATAAGCATTCATTCCATTCCGCTTCGCTCTCATTCCCTGAGCTACACCATACGGGGTAAAGTTACTAGATATCTGCATAAAAAACTTCCCCATCTTCTGCAGGGTAGTATCATGGACATTAATCAATCTCTTGTTCTTCCAATCCACCAGCTTCTTCCCGCGAACCGTTATGTCCGCGATATCCGAGAGACTCTTTATCCCACCCGTTACCGAGCTAAACATTCTCTTGGAGAAATCTTCCAGGAGGCGCAACGCTCCCTTCCCAGGTCTCCCCTTAAATGCCTCAAGCGCAGCGGGGAGACCAATAGAATAGTCCTTACCAACAGTAAGGGTCTCTATCTTTATCTCCTTCCCTTTATTCGGTCCATCTTGATAAACCTGCCCCGTATCAATTTTCCAGAGATCAAGAATATCCTCAACTTTCTCTGGCGGATCTTTCCACTTCCCGGTAAGCCAGAAGGTTATCAACGAAGCAAATACAGCCTTCACCGTGAAGTATTGAAACATTGCCTTCCTCGAATGATGCCCACCCTTCCACTGTGTCCCAGCCTTGAACATGGTAAGAAAGTCACCAAGCATGAACCCAGGAGCGATCCACATTATCCTAAGCGCGGAGGTAGCCGTACCACTAAAGCCCCAGAGCTTTTCATTCATCTCCCCGAATAGATTTTGAAGATGATTATTATATTCAATCATCTCCCTATCCGTCGGGGCCTGTTTCTTTCTCTTAACAAAGTCCTTGTACCAGTTCGAGAATTCCAGAAACTTAACCATTGGAATAAACTCATGGAAGGTCCATCGAGAAAGTGCCCGGAATGGAATCGTAGCGACCCTTAATGGTAGCCTCGCAAGTTCTCCCGCGGTCGAGAGATAGAGATTCTCACTAATAGTCCCTGTCATAAAGTTCTCATACGCGGTTACAAATTCCGCGGCATGATTGTCCCGGATATTTCCCCCGGTTCGTAGGAACTCCGCGAAGACATTCATATCCTCGACAGTCATATTCGCAGGGTCCACCATGTTCCTAGGATGACGGAATTTCTTCATAAACCTATATAAATTCCTATAAGACTTCGGTCTAAGGAACGAACCAATCGGAGCATTTGCTAACATCTGCGCGGTAACTGTTCCGAGGTGAAAGATAGGTCCCAGGGTAAATGCTACGCCTTGTGCAACCTGCCAGAGACTTCTAATAAGCTTCAACCCACCTTTTGAAAAAGCATTCTTTCCATAAAGATTCGACATCAACTGTCGCGCGATTGGGTGAAAATATCCTTCTCCAAAGAATTCTCCCATTCCCTTTGGAAGAATATCCCAACCATCCGCGGGCGGTGCATCCGCGATCTGATACATATCTGTTCGGGTTCGTAGATAAGCCCTTAGTTGTATCATCGCACGATAGTTTGCGATCATTAGATATTCTGTCCGTAGGTTCCAAACCGGGTTCCACGTTTTCGGCTCAAGTCCATAATGCTCAACCGCATCCGCCATGGACATTATCTTCTTCTTCTTCTTCATCGCGGTTGAAACTTTTCTTAGCACACTATCCTTCAATAGTGCTCGGAGTTTTGCGGTATTCTTATAAGTCCCCAGGAAATAATTCTCAAAGAAATCCACAGTGGGATCGAGAGCAAACAAATCATCCCAGTTTTTCTTACTAATTTGCCCAAAGAGATCATTAACCATCGTCTTGTCACGATCTGTTAAGTTCTCTCTCGCATGTTCCTGTGCAATTTCCCCCTCCGTCTCAACCGCTTCTCCCGCCCAGGAATACATCAATCTCTGCTGATGTTCTTTTCCATATACATCAATCATCCTACCAAGCGCATTGTACGTAAGATCCATCTCCTTCTTCAAGAACCCCGGATCTAGCAAAAGAGTCTCTGCATCAAACAACTTAACCATCTCACTCTGAGGCTGGAAGAGAAAAGTCATCATCTTAGCATATGCCTCGTCACCGAACACTCTCTCGAACGCCTTCGCGGGGGTAACTCTTCCAACATAGATCCTATGCAGAAAATTCCTAAGATGCGATTCAAGCCTACGTAGCTTCCCAAATGTCTCCGCTTCTGCCAGTTCTCCTATCCCCGTCTTCTTATCAACCTTTCGGAGAGAACTAGAGATAGAAGAATTCTTCCCACTCTTCCTCTTTCCCTTTGGCCAGAGCATTTTACTAACCTGTTTAGAATTAAGCCCCATACCGGGATCTCGTAGCGTCTCTCCTTCTGCGGCCTTATACTTCCGGCCCTCGATATTAACGCCCGTAGTGAGAACACCCCATAGCCTACTCCTATCCCTATCCGCCTTATCCAACTTAGCCTTATCGTCACTAGAAAGCTCCTCCCCTTTTTCCTTCAATAACTTCCTCTTCTTATCCAACTCCCACCATTCCCCATGAACTCTCCGGATCTTCTTAACAATATTATTAACCTTCTCTATTTCGTCAGGGTTTGTGATTCCCGGAGGATCTTCCTCTTTCTCGCCGGTGTCATTTTCGGCCAGTTCTTCAGAAGATAATGACTTGACTTTTCCAGGACTTCCTTCCGAATCGTCTGGGGCATCCTCGACAGCGCTGCGCTTAGGCCTCTGGTGTCTTTGTACGCGAGCAGCGGCACGAGTTTGCTCACTTGTCTCTGAAGATCTGCTTCCTCTGACATAGGTTCGTTTAAGTTCTTTGGCGTCATTTCTGAATTCCTCTGTGTTTAATGTTCCGTATAGGTTATAGAATAGTTCTTCAAGTTCGTTCAAAAACTCTGAGCCCAGGATATTACGTAGCCTTGCCATTTCTGCTTCCATGAGCATAGAAACATGACCAGGCTCGATATCAAGCATATTAATATGCGCGAATTCATGGAGAAGAGTCTCTACAGAATTAATCGCAGCTACTCTCCTAACCTTGGCATCCGCTCTCCCTGTCCCCTCTGCGGTCATTGCTTTCTCAAGATGCATATAGGGATTAAAGGAGATCGCGGGCCTAAGAATATCCTCCCCCTTCTCACTTTTCTCCGAGAAGAAGTTCGGGAAGATAGATGCATATTCATGCTGCGTTAGTTGTAGGCCAAAGAGAGAAGCGTTCTTATGATTAACGTTTCCCTCGATTTCATAAAGCCTCGAACCTGTTTTCTCAATAATTCCTTCCATCTGTATCAGGAAACTTTTCACATATCCCCTGTCCAGAATCCTATCCTGAAATCCCTGACTAGCATTCGATGGAAACTCGGTATAATAAGGAGTCCCAGGAACTTGCTCAGTATTTTCCAACGTCCAGGCGATATTCAATCGCGGGGCCTGTGTAGCTATCCCCGCTCTCTTAGAAACCGGATCTCTTGCCATCGACTTCGAGACCTGTTCCATGAATACTTCCGCTCTCTGCATTGCTTCCGTTATGTTATCCGAGGGAAAGAACATCGTACCAAGAGGAGTTGTTCCCTCGAACAGTGTCGCCTCTACTCCACCATCTACATCTCTAAAAACAGTGCGGGTCCCGAACAAGCGCCGGTTCATAGCAACCCTAGCCGCGTCACTCTCCTCTTTTGTCTCCGCCTGCTGGACAGATTTAATAAAAGGTCCCTCTCTTCGCTCCTTCTCGGAGGAAGTAGATCTCGCGGGCCTCTGAGCATCAAGGCTATCCCTGAAACGAATCGCACTATCCACATTATCAAACCTATGATAAAGAGTAAAACCATAGCCTTCGTTCTCAACAACATCGGCCCCGCCATCTTCCCTCGGTACAACTCTCGGCTTTCCGAATTTCGCAAGATCGGGAGTATCCACCGTAAGAGTAACTCTCGGCTGCGGAACAACGGGTTCTTTCTTTTGCTGAGCTTTCTTCGTTTCTATTTTATCCTGTATCCTAAACTTTTCTCTCTCACTTTTCAGAAACTCCTTCGCATCACTTTCTTCTTTAAAAATATAATGTGTCTCTACTCCGAAGTCCGAGAGATCCTCACCCCGCGAGGGGATAATTACATCAAATTTCTCTCCGTGTCTTTCAATCTGCGGCACGAATCTAAGTTTCGTCGTATGTGTGGTTCCAATAATAGGATCACCCTTTATCTTCTCCTCTTTCTTTTTCCTAGATCTCTGTTCAAGATCCTTCTGCCCCTGTTCGAGAAGAGTATTAAGCCGCTTTTCTACGATATCCCAAGGAGTACCAGGTTCGAAACCAAGCGCCTTCGTAGCTTCTTTCTTCCGAACCTTGGTATTCTCTATTCGATTAATTGCTTTTAGAATTCCTTGAGTAGAACGCCCAACCGCAAGACCCCCACCGCTCTGTGCAGTTATTACTCCAAGCGTTACGCCCAGTTCTTCCCAGGACATAAAGGGATCTTTTACATCCCCAACACCGACACCGTATCGCAGGAAATGAGACAGCGCCTCCTCTCCCATTTCTTCCGCGATATTCGAGAATGGTCCCCCGGCTTTGAACTTCCCTAGAGCATTCATTATCTTCGCGGTATGCTCACCGATTAAGGGAATCTTCTTCGCGCCCTTTTCTAGAACCTTTCCCGCCCTTGATGCCGCTTGAGAGATCGCGACCTCAGAGAAATTCTCTATCCAGGTACTAACGAAGCTATCGAGATATTCTTTCCCAACGCTTCCCTCTTGGTTAACAAGCGTAAGTTTCCCGGTCTCAGGATTAACTCCTACCGTGGGCATAAACTTCCGCGCCATATCAGCCGCGATCTTCTGCTGGAATCCCAGGCTGGTTTGCAGAAACGCCCCAGCTACATTCCCTACTGCATCTACGAAGAGATTCTTCTTAATATTCTTCGCCGCGTATTCTGCAAGTTTCTTTTTCGCTTTCTCAGAAACCATTTTTTTAGTTAGATTATCAAGCTGCTTAAGCGCTCTCTTTTTCGCAATCGAAGCAAAGCCTTTCTTCGTAGCTGCCTTAGCAATTTTCGCAAGCCCATAGGTAGTTAGGAACTCAAGTATAAAGGGGACCGAGCTCCCTACTCCAGTTCCTATCTTACCGCCAAAAGTCTGGCCGCGGGTCATGTCCTCGATTATCTTATCAAAACGCTGTGAGACTCTTTCTTTCGCGGCATTAATATCTTCCGTTGCGGCTTCTAGTCTTTCTTTATCTGTTCCTTGATAGATAGGTCTATCTGCTGCAACCATTCCTTGCACAGTACGCCTTAGTTGATCCTTACGAATTTCCGGGTCCATTTGCGCGAGTCGCTGATCTCTAGTTACATTCATGAAATCTGCGATCGTAATAATATCTCCCACAAAGGGAACCACCCTGCCACTAGTAACTTCCTCCTCAAGAGATTCCCAGAAATCCTTTGGTGCCTTATCTCCGAACTTAGCTTGGGCCTCGAATAGCATGGCCTTATAGGGATTAAGTCTCCTATACTGATAGGAAGTTAACCCCTCCTTCGCGGCCTCTCTACCAATAAACTTCCTAGCGCCCGGATCACGGAAGAAAGGGTTCTCGTATCTTGCCGCGAGCTTTTGTCGCGCTATCTGGTGCTTTCTCTGACGCGGGGACAGGATACTAACATGCGGACTATGCACCGTAGGAATCGCATTAGTCCTAGCCGGAAGAAAGATCCCTTGCTCTTTATCGAAATCCGAGAGAACTTTCTCAAGAGATTCTTTCTGCGAATCTTCCCATTGTCTTTGCACCGCGGTTCTCTGGACCGCTTTCGTGATATCAAAAACTGCTTTGTTCTGTTCATAAAACTCAGGCGTTATCTGTTTCGCGAGTTCACTTTTACCAAGTCTCTCGAAATAAGCCTTTTGATACTCTGCACCTTCTAGGTGCCCAAGAGGATCGAATAGTTCTTTTCGCTTTAATATCCCTGGCTGTAATTCAGGCATGTTTGTTATCCTGTAAAGTGCTTGCTGATATCTTCATCACTAAATACTGGGGCTCCTGAGGTATCTATCTCACTACCATCAGGATTTAGATTAATCAAACCCGGATCAATTGCCCCACCCTTAGGATCGAATACCTTCGTAACAGGAGTCTCCTTAATCTTCCCGCCCTTTGGGGAGAATCCTCCTACAATCTTCCCGGTAGCAACCGCGAGGAATTCTTCTCTAGAGATCGGATGTGTTTTGAAATTCCTATCTTTGAAAATACTCCATCTATTAAGTGGATGAGGAACATCACTGTAGTCTTCATCACTAGAAGCAATATCCCATTCATTAAATCCCTTTTGCATTCTCTGCCACGCCTGCTCTGCGACCTTCGGAGACATGGTCCCCGGATCTTCTTTTACGATATTAAACCTCGCATCCCAATGCGCAGCTTGTTCCTCAGAAGAAAGTTTCTTTACTCTTTCTAACTCAAAGTCGAAAGCGCTTTTTCCCTTATTCTCTTCCTTCTGCATCCAGGTATCAAGTTCCTTAGCCCTCTTCATAGCCGCGATTCTCTCCGCGCTTCCCTCTGGATGTTTCTCAGCAACGGATCTAATAAGTTCAGGAGAATCGAGTTTATTAAGTTCCTGAGCAAAATCAAGCATTGCCTTGCTCTTTCCCCTTTGAAGAATCGCCTTCGCCGTATTAGCTTTCGCAGTAAAGAGTTCCTGTTCTCGAATCTTATCAGGATGCAGCTTCCCTTCATTGCGTTTACTATAATAGAAGTAGGACTTCGCAAGAGCTTCTCTTCCACGCGCGGTCAATTTTCCCGCCGCTTGGAGGGACTTAAGATTAATGATCCTAGTATCAAGTTGCTCCTTGCTTTCACGACTAATTCTATCCCTAGGAGTATTATCAAGAGACCTAATCTGCCTATCCTGCGCGAACTTAAGATTCTCTCTTACAGTAGCCCTATACCGTTTCTCGATGAAATCCTGACGGTCGATATTATGCTCGGGCGCTACTCCTGGAATATCTAGTTCATCTAGTCTCTGTTGATCCGAGGGCGCGGGTTCTTGCCCGATTCGAAAGATATCCTCGAAGCCAGTTACCTTACGATCTTTCGCTATCTGTTTCTGTCTTTCTACCTCCGAGATCTGCTCCTGTATCTGTATCGCTTCCAGTCCCTGGGCTTGATTCAATGCTCCCGGAACTACTCCCGTTGCCTGCAATGCTTCTGGTTGTAGATCCCCGTACTGATTCTGTAATCTCGATCTCTGATCGCTTGCCTCCCCGATCTGATTCCGAAATGCTTGCGCAGGATTCGGAAGCTGGTATGCCTCGCTCGCTATGGGGCCTATCTGTTGCTGAGCCTGCGTATTCTGTCTTGCTACTTGATTCTGTACTACTGGTTGCTTCCTGAACGCCTCCGCTATCGGGGTATCGTTCAGTAACTTCGCTGCCTTGTCTCTTATGTTCTTGCTCCCCAGAGAGGACGCTATCGACGTTGCTGTTGCCATTTTCTTTTCTATCCTGTGCTTGAGGTAGTTCAAAGTCTACTGGAATCGTATATCGAAGAACACTTGAAATGTGCTCGAATTTCCATTTTCTTAAAAAGGGCTCGGTCTTACGAGTTGTTTCGCCGCGGATCTCTGTCCGCCCCCAGGAGTCTGTCCAGTACTGGAGTCTGAAGAAAAGCCTATCCATGACCCGCGAATCCACTGGCTTCAATATCTTCCACGCTTGTATAATGAAAGAATAGTTCCCATTCGGGGGAACGTATGCAATAATAAATGCCTGGAGAACGGGTTCCTTCTCATCCTCCACATCCCAGGCTTGTAGAATAAGTGTCCGATCTTTCTGATCCGCAAGGAGGTCTCGTATCGTGCTAACAATCTCCTCTTTTGTTTCATCCGTGTCCGCTACGATATGATCCAGCATATAGTCGATCCCGGCTTGTTCTGTTACTCTGATGATTTCTAGACTCATTTTCTTTTTCCTTCTTATTATGGGGTAGAGGACATTTCTTTCCAATCGGTTCCATTCGCGGAAACCTTGGAAACATGGCCGCGCTGATCTATTGCAAGAATATGATAGGTATCTGCATCTATTGTGTGAAAAGTTGTGATGTTACCGTAGTTATGAATAATATACTCGTTGTTATCCTCATTCCCGGTATCAAACTCATGTGTTACTCCATTTTCAATCCGGCGTCGATCAGCAGGCTGCGTAGCACGCCAGTCTTGGCGCCAAATTGATATCTTGCAGCGGCTCTTCTGCCCTTTGGGGAGCAATCATCAGGCAGTTAATAGTTAATATTTAATTAAATATTTTACCACACCGAACGGCCCACGGTTATCTACTTCATGTGGGTCAGTTTCACCGGCGTTATCAGGGCGGTCAATCGTCGGCGGATTGCGAGTCCCGTTCCAGTTGGGAAAACTTGATGCTGAATTTTGCCACACAAATGTTCCGGTTCCAGCATCAACTTGTGACACAGATGAGGCAACGTGGGTATGGTCTAAATCGAGCGTCTCAACGCCCGCTGTGTTACCTACCGTACCATAGTCTGCGTGCCCTGACTGATATCCTCGCCAGACTAATCCATCGCCGGGCAAGTTGAAGGTTGTTGAACCATCACCAACGCCCCATAACGTTCCTATAGCAGAAAAAAGATTAGCATATGTTGTACGTGATACTGCTGACCCATCACATAGTAGCCATCCGCTTTGTACTGTATTTCCTGCATGTGTTTTTATATCTCCGGGCTGCCAAACATCACGCTCTCCTTCTACCTGCCCTGTTCTTCCTATGAGAATGCCATAGACAGTAGTTGTGCTATCTTTTGTCACCACAGGACGCTCAAGACGCAGGAACATTACCTGATCGTATTGCGCGAGTTCTACCGAGTGCGCCTTCCCATCACTTCCTGTCGCGATAGCAATAACACCAAGGTTTCCATCGTTTCCGCTGAAATCACTTGGCTGGATATCGATGTGATCGAGAGAAGAACTTATCGCGCTATTGACATAACCATATTCCACAAGCGTAGGTTCAATATAGTTCCCTTCCATTTTAGGAATCTCACTATCCTTGATCCTAAGTTCCTCAGGTCGCCTCATTACAGTATCTTCAAGATCAGCGACTCTTTCCTCAAGGGGCCTCTCTAGTGTGGTATCATCATACGAGGTATCTTCCGAGGTTACCTCATCCGGTAGTTGGGAAACGAAATCTTGAAAGTTCTCAACAAGGCGTTCAGGATCGTGGGCAAGATCCTTAAGACCGCTAATAATCTGATTAACTGTTCTTAGTATATCACTCATACTGTTATAGTCCACCAGAGTTTAGCGTCAAGAGACGCGAAGTCTCCATCATCTTCATCGAATAGATCACGATAGCCATTATTCTGAGCCGCGGCCATCTTAGCCTCTACTTCATCTTCTCTTATCACGAGCTTGGCGTTAGCTTCACTCGCTCCTGCAGCGAGGGTATCTTTGTGAATATAAGTAAGAGACTCAGTACTACTCATATCCATTGTATCTATAACAGGGACTGATTTCGGACCCTTGTAAAATAATTGCGATCTACAGGTTCCGAAATTAGTCGCATCATCGTATAACTTATTCCAATGCTTTGAACTATACCAGAAGGTAAAATTCGTAGGAACATGCGTGATAGGAGAGTTATAGAGAAAATACTTCGGGATACTTACGTTAATAAGCCTTGCCTGCCCTATTCCTATCCCGAGTTTAGACATTTCTGCGTTATTAATCTTATCAAGAAGATCCGAGAACGTAGCCCATGTCTTTCCTGTCTTATGAAACTGCTCTGTGATATCAAAAGCAGTCCGTATTTGGAAAACAGTTAAGTGTTTGAATCGTATATTAGATCCATTCACGACTTTGAAATAATGGCGCTTCTTTGTCTTATGCGGACCTTCTATAACAAGACCGGCGATATCCTCTTTCTGTCTATACTGGAAAGGTCTTGTATAAACTGCGAGAGTAGCGGTTCCGACGGGGTGAGTTATTGGATTATACGCACTTCGATATTGAACCTCGATCTCTGCGCATTCGCTATTTTCTGCATAACCACCTTCCCTAGCATTTTGAAAAATCCGGAGTTTTCTAGGGATTAGAGTAACGCTTTCTGGAGTAGACCAAGTAGCTCCATCTAGTTCTGTAACGCTATCGTCTAGAGTACTCTTAGGTCCAACATATCTTCGCACCCCGGTCCAGTATTGCGCATCTGCAACGCCCCTATCGTAGGATCTTTCTATCTCAAACCATCCTGTTCCAACAGCCATTATACTGTTCTCCTTCGCGGGGCACTATATTGTGCGGTTATAAGAGAGCGCTTTATAGTAAACGCGGGATTAATTATAACGCGAATACAGGAAGGTTCTATTCGATTCGACCAGAGACCGTTTCCATAAGGTTGACCAACTTCCGCAGGTAACTGACCCCGGAACGTAAGAGCCTCACTAGAGGTAGTCTGACTGATATCTACAGTAATAGAAGTAGGACTGGTGTAGCTTTCTACCTTAACATCTGTAGAGGAAGCATAATCTAACGGAAGTCCCACCATTCCGGGATAAAAGACCGAACCGCTTTCCCAGGTTATTACCTTAAGAGCTTGAGATACCACGCTAGAGCTATCTGTCGAAGCTCCCCATCCGTTTTCATCTTCCTGGATAGCGGTATCATCGCATTCCCATCTACGGGTATAGATAACGCGGTTTCTAGTTATCTCCGCGTTACGACTATTGAGGAGTTCCCTGAAAGTATCCGTTCTTTCTACATCGCTCCAGAGATCGCTCCGGAATCCCTTTACTCTAAGAATTCTCTGAGAGATTCCCTTCAACGGGGTTATGGAACTAGAGAGAATCTCGTAGTAAGTTGTTCCACTAACGATATCTCCTCTCTCTTGTTCCGCGCTCTGGAGAGTAACTCCCTGTCGAACCTGCCATGCGCGGTTAATAACTTCCCCGTTCTCTACCTCTTGTTCCGACCAGAGTTCAAGAACAGGATGGAGGATATCGGCCATACTAGAACCTCCTCACATCGCCGGGGTCAAAGCGAACGGTAGAGAGTGAACTCACCGCATTAGGTTTACCGAGAGAACCACCGGTATCAAGTTTATGAACCGTAGAAGGCTTTCTCTTATCATCTCGAATAAGAATCTGAAGAGCACGCTCATAGCGATTCTCCCAATATCTTGCAGTTCTTTCGAATTCCTCGCCACCGTAGAGATCCATTAGGACCCGCGCGATTAGGCAATCCTCGATTCCCTCTATCGTGGGCTCCGCACTATCTCCGGCCGCAAGAGAGGGATAATCGATCGAAGTCAATCGAACCTTGTAGTTTGTATCCGTGTAAGGAGCAAGCCTTAGTTTCGATCCCATTCTATACGCGAGTTCGGGTTTCGTAGAGAGGCAGGTCTCAGGCGCGGGATATACTTTATCCACATAACCTTTTGTCCGGATCTCTAGATTATAAGAAGATAATCCATCTATGAGAACCGCGCCCATTACTTTGTGCGTAGCATCCGGTAGAGAAACATATTGAGGAGTCCCTATCCAAGAAGCGTCTACATCCGTTTCATCTCCTACGCCGATCGAACTAGAGAGAACAATTGTATTATCATTCGTCTTGCTAGCGATCTCTACCCATCCAGTGGTGATATCCGTTCCATCTGTTATCAGGATCATATCACCACTAGCGTAGGTATAGTCCGCAAATCCAGCGGTCTTTGTAAGAGTAAGTTCCGAGACATCCCAGGTAGCGTCGGAGATATCTACCTCAAGGGAAAGAAGGTCAACATCTGTCTCGATGTTCTTCAGTTCTTGGAAATCATGTCTCTTCCCGATCTCCTTAAGCGCATTCGTGATCGCAAATCCAAGGGTGGTACCTTTATCAGTACGACCAGCGAACTGATCTTGGATCATTGCAGTTATCTCAGCCCTGGTCATTATTAGAACTCCTTAAGAGGGGGTAACGGCTACGATGTTGAAAGTGTTCTCATCGGTCCATGTGTTACAGAAATACAACTTCTCGCCGCTCGTGTCAATGATCCACGCGGGAGCCACACCTGGAGAATCTCCTGAAGTATTTGTCTGAGGTTCTCCTGCTTTCGTGAACAGCTTTCCTGTAAAGGACGTTCCAGTTTTCCCTCTACGAGATCTAGTTCCCAGGTATTTTTGGAAAAGAACATTCGCTTGATGCGGGTGAATCTCGGTTAGATTAGTTCCACTTGCCATCTTTATATACTCCTGATGTCAGTTTGTTCGAGGTCGGTTCGATAACGCTGCCGCATTTGGAGCCATTTATGATATTCACAAGGACGATCGAAATCATCCGTTAGGCCCGTTAGTTCGTAATGATGAGGCTGGTTATCTTGTTCTTGAAATTTTTCTACAACTCTAGTCCAGGGGGTATGGGAATTCTCGATTGTAAAACTCTCAAGATATTCCTTCACCTTCTCATGGTTCTCGGGATAGAAAGAACACGCGAAATCTTCACCCCAGCATTTACCGGTTCTATGAGAACCCTCGGATCTTCCGTAACGCACAAAGGTCCTATGGGGACTTTTAAGAATAAGATCCATTGCGGAATCTTCGTAATAAACATCCCCAAGAAGGCATACTGTACGATCTTCCTGATTCCACTGATGAATAGAATTCAAACATTTGTCTAGTGTATGTGCTCTATGATCCTCGTTCGAGGGAATCTCTATAGGATTAAGAACCGCTCTAGGGCGCTGGAACCAAGGTTGAGAAAGAGGACCGTTAATAAAGATCTCACAATCCACTCTCTCATGGCACTGCCGAATCATTCTATCCAATAGACTTTCTCCATCTATCTGGATCATTTGTTTCCTAATGCCCATATAATTATTCCACCTATGCCCTTCACCCGCCGCAAAGATAAGGACTCTAACCATTTCTCTGTCCTCGATCAATATGCTCACGAAGGCGTCCTGCGGTTTCAGGAGTAAGTTCTCCCCTACGGCCCATATGAATACAACATACCTCGGTTGTACCATAGATCGCACCACCGGCTTCTTTTATCTTATTACAGAAAAAAGCATCTTCCCAACGGAACATCGTGGGGAGATCAGGATCAGGGTGCATCAGGAAGTATGGAGGAACTAAGTTCTCTCGGACCCACTTGAGACCAATAAGAGCACAACCGAGGCCACAACTATCTATCTTCGGCGCAACCTCAGTTTCCTCTATAACAACCATTCCATCCTGAACCTTATCCTTTCGAACCTTAGACCATGTACTAACAAAGGGATACCCCCGCTGGACATAGTAACCACTAACCATCGCACACTTCGTCTCATGTAAAACAGCGAGCATTTTTTCCAATGCACCTTCAGGCGGTCTAGTGTCTGCATCAATAAACCACAGATAATCACTTCCCATCTTAAGCGCTTCTGTCATGATTAGTTCTCGCGCCCGATCATGAGGGAATATGTTCTGTGGGCAGATCACGGAGATTCTCTCCGAGAGCTTCCCTGCTTGGGCTGCGGCTACTATTAGATCCGTCACGCATTCCTGCGGCAGATCTCCAACGAGAGGTATCCCTATTGTCAGCATTTTTCTTTCCTTTTCCTAGATTAGAAACACTTAATCATGCCCGCGATAGTGGCGGCAGCAGGGGTAGTTGCTGTAGCCACGGTCTCGAGAGCAACAATATACTTGGAATAAACTGGAGGATCTCCAGCAGGTTCCGACCTAGTTGTATAGGTCTGACCGTTTACGCCAATAACAGTATCACCAACCGCGAGAGCTGTTCCACCAGCAGTCGCGCCGAGGAAGTTAAACGCACTCGTGATTCCATCTATCTGAATCCAACCGAATCCATTAGAAGGAATTGCACTAATCGTGACACCCGCCATGAACATCAGGGCTGCAGTAGCGCCGTCCTCTACATATTTATACATATTCGTGGAATCCGTTGCTCCATCATGGAAAACAACATCTCCAACGGCAAGATCTGCGCTATGGGTATTCTGTACCCAACGGTAGATCTTACCATCTCGGCCGTGACGAACTGTCCCGACCTGTTCCTTATCTACACCGCCACTAGCGACAGTCTCGGTGATTGCGGTTTCGAAAATAGTTTTAGGATCATCAATTGACATAATCTATTTTCCTTTCCTCTAAGAGGCGTATGTTCCGATCCAACCCTGACGACGGGGCTGCGAACAGATAACCTGTATTGCGGATACAATATGTGCAATACGCTCAAGCTGGAGCTGAGTAAACTTCCACTCCGTCATATCGAACCAGTACGTAGGATCATACACGACTTCAATGAAGTCAGTGTTAAACATCAGGACGCGATTGGTAGTGACCTTACTGGTCCATACCATATCCTTGCCCTTAAACTTCAGGACCTCGTAGCCAAGGTCCGCGAGCTTCGTTCCGTTATCCTTCACGATCTGGGACATATCGAGAGCGTAGTTCTCATAGGCCTCGAACATCGCTTGATTGGTGACGATGAGATTTGGATAGGCTTTATTCTCACCGATTGTATTATAGTGATTCTTCATATCGTCCAGAAGAGTCACAGCGGAGACACCGCTCTTGGTCTTATACTTAGCTCTCCACCAAGCATTGTCAAGACCGATTTCTCCAAAGGTGTAGGAGGATGAACCGTCGAAATCTTGGGCCGCGCCCTGAGCAGTTCCACCCGGCATGAAGTTGTAGAGAGAATTCGGATCTCTCTCAAGCCTCATACGAGTATCTTCTGCAGCGCCTCCAGTCTGGTCCGGTAGAGCCATTAGGGTAGTTTCAATCGTATCGTCCATTGCTTCCTTTGCAGCCTGGATACGATCCTCTACAAGAGAAGCAATCTTGAACTTACCCTGATTTTTCTGATCATCCTGAAGAGATCTCTGGATATGGGCAGTGATGTACTTCCACTCCCATCGCGCCATTGTTTTCAACTGAGTCTCACCGTGTGAAAGAGTATCACCCTTCTTCACATTCTTAGTGGACTTCTCTCCGTAACGAATCGTTCGTGTGATGTATTCACCGCCCGTCTGGGGAGTGAAACATCCGTTTGCACGAAGAGCCGCGGTCACTACATTGGCGTCGAGGATATTATCAATAGCCTCGGCTCGAATCTCGTACCAAGTATGCGTGAACGCGTCATCAATCGTGCGTGTAAGAGTAGGCAAAGACATCTTTTTCTATTCCTGTTACGCGGGGTTATCCGCGAGAGCCTTATCTACACCAATAGAAGCTCCCTCGCGAATCATTTCTTTTATCCCTTTGCGTCCCGGAGAACGAGGTTTATCTCGTTTCTTAGGCGCAGCGCGGTGAACAGTTGAACCCGGTCGCTCTGTTCCCAATTCCTGGGTGGGAATAGGTTTCTCTTTCCCAGCAGACGCGAGTGTATATAATTGTTCCAATGTAAGTGTGGGATGTGTATTATGTAGAGTTATGATATCGTCTTTATAATTATCGAAGTCGGAATATTTTCCTCTGAGACGATCAGCTTCTTTTCGAGTAGCGGTCTGTTGTACGGTCTGCGCGACTTTATTTAGGTCTTCTAGAGAACCCTTTACGGGGGTTAGCTTCTCTTCGAGTTTCTTTTCAAGGGTGGATACAAGTTTCTGCTCGATATGGCTAACTAGACCTCGGTTATCAAGTTCATCCAGATCAACTGGCTCATCTTCAATAACTGGATCTTTCTTCCCTTTCGAGATAACAATCTCTCCACCCTTCTCTTTCGCTTCCAGAACCTTCTGATAATCCGGGTCAGCCAGAATCTCAGCAAGTTTCTGATTAGCAGTCTCATCGCTCGCGTTAAGTTTCTCGATTATAGTATCCAGCTTAGAAGTAGACGTATCGTCGATTTCAACAGGGTTACCTTCTTCATCATACAACGTTCTCATGTTCCAATTCCTTTAGCTTATTTTGTACTAATTGTTCATGCCTGTGGTTACGGTAGGCGACCTTAATTATTCGATTGAGACGATGGATATCATGGAGAGTTATAAGGCCCTTCATGTTGATCTCCCAACCGGTTTCGGGGTAGAACTTTAGAACTATACTCTTTTCCGGCTTAGGTTTCTTTTCTTCTTTACTCATAGGAGTGCTCCACTAGATAACTTATGTTCTTTGCAATATCTCTGGAGCTGTTTCTTGGAATGAAAGGTCATGGGTTCGGGAGCAATATGCTCGAGAGTTATGGGATTCCATACTTCGACCATAGAGCCGCCGTGGAATATTCTCTCAGTAGCGCCCCCACATGAGGGGCATTTCTGAGAATTATCCCTGTCCTTGACCCAGAGAAAGATCTCCAGCTCCGCCTGGCAATCCAGGCACTTGTGTTTGTACGTTGGCATTTTGCTTAAATAGTTTCTTGAATGCAGGGTTGTTGTTAGAATCGGCGAGGTATTCGCGTAGTGCGAGGGGATCTATCGAGGGATCTTGAGCGAGGTTCATATAGAGTTGCAGAGCCTCGTTCTTCTCAGCAGATTCTGTCGGTAGGATCTCGTCACTAAAGACTACTTCATATTGATATTCTCCTCGGAGAGAACTTCCGGTGTAATTCTGCCATTCACTAGCGCCTTCTTCTCCCACGTATTCTGCAACTCTCTCCTGTGTCCAGTAGCGGAAGATTATTTGATTGATTTTCCTGAATGTCTTTTCGTAGGTTGTGCGGAGGATCTTCTGTCTCCGACCCATTCGTGAGAGGGCCGCGCGATCTACGACCGCTACTTCTTTCGCGGTAGTTCTTCCGCCCTGGAATTCTCCAGCTTGATTTCGAGATAGGCCGGTTACTTCTCGGGCATTCCTTCTAATAACTTCCGCATCTTGATAGAGAGCGGACTGGTTCTCATTATGCAGGAAATGAATAGCATCTCCAATACTCTTCCCTGCATTAACCTTAGCTCCGATCCCCACGTCACCGCTTGTTATCTTATCAAGCTCAGTCTCGTCTATTGTATCCTCTTCATAGAGAAACTTAAGAACACTGGCTCTTCTTTGTTTCGAAGCCTGGAGGGATATATCATCCATCTCACACTGGGGCTGACGGAGATAGTAAGCATCCGGGGTGGTCCAGAATGTTCGTGCCCTAGGAGTGAATGCGATAGGAATAAAAGGAAGGCCGTCTAGTTGTAGATGATTAACGGATTTCCTAATTATCCTATCGTGCCCAGTTGCTATAACGTAGATCCTTCTGTTTCTTCGATTATGGATCTCGAAACATTCTACGTATTCCGCGCTACCGGAGCCACTTGTTCTAACGCGACTCTCTCCGATTCGATGCAACTGGCGGGTCTTGGTATAGCTCTTAGTATAGTCCTCAGTAGATATCTGAGGAACGAGGTCCCTATGGTTTGAATACTTAGGATCGGCCTTGATATCGTCGATGTGACGAATGAATCTATGCGCAATCCAAGGTGCGTCTTTTATCTTGATAGTCCCATAGGGGACCACGATATCGTGCGGGAGTACTGGCATAACCCAAGGCATTCCGGGATCAGTTATTCCCGACTCGATTAGGTTCCCTTTCTTATCAAACTGAGTAAGGGTCATACCTAGGGGCTGGTTCTCACCGATATCCTTCTCGGGGTCATAGCCGAATTCGCTATCATAACCGATCTTAAGCATCCCAACGCCCCAGAGGAAGGCATGTGTGACGGCCCTCTCAACGGCGTCATCTAGTTCGATCTCCTTAAGAAGCCAATTATCCACACTCTCCAGAACGGGGGAGTTCTTAATATACTCAGGCCTCCTTGGCTTGACATTAAGATAAGGATAGGAAACGGATAAAGCGCTCAGGAAAGAATCACCCGTGGAGGCGATGATATTAGGCCCCGCCGCTTCTCTGGCATCTGTATCCGCGTTATAAAACGTAGCCTCGATAGAAGCCCACGCATCTTCCATACCATATTCGCGGCGATAGCGGAGCCCGTTATCAATCGCCTCTCTCCACTCTTGGGCTGTTTTTTCTTTCTTGGGCATTTGTTATCCTAGGATTTATTCTTCGCGATATCTGCCTGGATTTTCTCAATTAACGTAATGAGTTCAGGTTTTTCCTTAAGCAGAGTATCGAGGGCTTTCTTCGATAGTGTGATATATCCTTCTGTAGAATTCTCTTCTTTCGCGAGTTCGATTGAACTAATTAGCGTGGTTAGTTGCGTGAATATTTTTCTCTTCTTTAGATAGGTACTAACGAGCCCAAAGCCAGGAACACCGAAGGCCGCGATTAAGAGAGAGATCTCAGAGAGACCTTCGTCAACAAGTTTAGACCTTCGATAGTTCTCTTCCGAATTTGGTAACTTGATGGGCTTACCGTTCGAATCTTTATCGGGCTCTCCGTCTCGATCTTTATCCGGGGAATCATAATCGGGGGCACCGTCATTGTCTTCATCGACCGCGATAATGGGTGTATTGGGGTTGTTTTTCCAAAATTCTCTCCGGTGGCCGGATATATCCTCCCAATAAGAACACCCGAGGAAGATACTGGAAATAATAATCGCAAGTGCCGCGATTGCCATAGCGCCTAGGAGAAACGCACAGATCTTACTAATCTTATCAATATGAAACAAGGAAGTCATTATAATGCTCCTCTTAGGTAAACAACGATACGATAGTAGCTCCCGCTGAGCCACCCGCAATGAATACCCCTATTCCTATTCCAATGGAGATATTCCTTAGTTTAGTAACCACAGGACAATGGACCTGTGATTCATCTATCGCAACACGCACCTGCTCGAGAATTTCCACAGATGCGGTCTTGATCATAGCTTTAACCCACTCTCTGTCTTGTGATGACAATGAACTCATTCCTTTAGTTTCCTAGTGTGTTTTGTGTTATTAATTCATCCCAAGCGAGGGGCTTAGATTAAGGGAACCAGAGAAGGGGAGAATATCTCCGGTGTTAGAACCATCGTCCGTTGATCCGGCGTATAGGAGAAGACCGCTATCAAGATCTACGTTCGAGAGAGTTCCTCCTATTACTATCGCAGTATCCGCGGTACAGGTTATGTTATCCCCATTAAGTATTCCAGAACAGGCAACCACGGACGAGCCAAAGTTTATCTCGTTCGCTCCATTACCGGCGGAACCCTTGGCAAGCGATAGGATAGAATGACTTCCAGTACCGAACCCAATCTTGCCCGAACCTTGATTTGTTGCGCCGGAATCGCCCAGCTTGACAGAAGCATTAGTCAGCGAGTATGCTCCCATGTTCACCTCGGCGTAATAGGGCGAGCCTGCCGGGATGTCTCTAATGTACAGTTCACCGCCGCCGAGGTCGATGTTCCCGTCCCACGCGAACGTCTTGGAACCGGACACCGATATCTCAAAACCTTTGTTCTCCAGTCGGATGTCGTTACCGGGAACCACCGTACCAGCCGACGGAAACCTAAGCCGCAAGTTGCTGGCGACAGTTCCGACCTGCAAACCCCACCAACCGGCCGAGGCGCCAGTTATGAGGATCGTATAATTAGTCTCTGCGATGTTGCCGGTCGGGGTTACTTTCTTAGCGTAAAAACTCGACAACGGCGTGAGTATCTTATCGGCGGCGATAATCAGATGATTGATGTTGAACGACGTACTCGCACCCGATATAGTCGTGTTGTCGGTTACCGTCAGGCTGCCGGACGATGTAAACACCCCACCTGTTCTGGTAATTGGGCCTGCGGCGTATATATTGTTTCCATCGTCGTCGAATGTCCCGCCAACAATTGCGAAACCAGAACAACTTAAGTCCTCACTAAGAGTAGTTATTCCATCCAAATGTATAAATACCGCGCAAGTTATTTCATCTGCAAACGTGAATACTGCATCCCCGCCGCTATCATCTATTATTAGTCCACCAAGGGTATTTGAATTACTTGTTAATATATGCGAACCTGTGCTCGCATTTAATATAGTTGTCACACCAATATCAAAAGATGCCCCGCTTAGTATTTCCAATGACCCGCCGCAAAGAAGACTTCCTGTTCCTGTGAAAGTTCCATCAATAGTCGTATCTCCAGAACTATCACAATTGTATCCTAAGAGATCGAGCGTTCCAGTAAATCCGGTCATATTCAGGCCACCAAGACTTGCAGTATTCTCGTCAAGGCTGACAGTGATATTCCCTGAATTTGCATCAAAGATAACGCTTTCTCCAGCTTGCGGTTTAGCCGCACCAGGAAGGCCGCCACTAGATAGCGACCAAGCATCTGTACTTGACCAATTAGCTGTTGCTACTGCATATTTGTCAGCCATTAGTTATTCCTTCGACTTGCTAACACGAGCCAATACTTTTACTTCCGCACTTTTTCCAGGAAGAGAGGAAGCAGACCATTTCTTTAACTCAAATGTATCGCAGAGAGCTTCTATCTCTTTAAGCTTTACACTGATCGCGGGCTTATTAGAGCTCGCTGTGAGCAGGATAATAGCACAGTGTGCCCCATTTGTAGGAATCACTGACATATCTTGCCGATTTCCGGTTACGTGAGGTACTTCTCTTGTTCCTATTACTGGATTGAAATCATCAGACATTCTCTTTTCCTTTCTTACGTCGCGGAGGTGGATATGTATTCGGTTACATAGGCGGTTACATCTGTACTACCGGACCTACGAATCCAAAGCTTAGTAGCTCTTTTGCAAGGAAGCCTCACGGGAATAGATGCGAGATAGATACATCCCGTGTCTGTTCCAGTTGGAGTTCCACTCTTGCAAACCATATGAGCGCTGTCTCCTGAAAGAGAGACATCTATGAATACTGCATTATCGTCCAGTGTTATACTAGTCCAGTTTGCATCCGTAGTAGAGACCGCCGTTACTTCGTTCCCACTAGAGGGGGATATGTTCTCGATCAAATCAATTAAATTCATCTGTTTAATTCCTTCTGTGTATCCCCGTAGAGGGACTGTTTATTCGGGAGATATCATATGGGAATCCCTTCTTCTTTCCACGATTCTGAATCTGCTCCAGAGCGAAGTCGATGGAAAGAGGATCATCCTTTATCTTTTGTTGCTTTATATCCTTAGCGCTCTTCGTGAGATTCCAATAACGGAGCTGCATAGATAAGCAGTCTATTACGTCATCGTTTTGTCCCATCGGGAACGAGAGGAGTTCGTTTACGAGAACACCATGATGCTTTCGTAGAAGAACTCTTCCATCCGCGAATAACGGTTGGAGGCCCTGGATACGAGAACCCTTTGCTCTTTTCCCATGCGTAATGGGATCAATAGCGAACCAATATTTCTTCTCCTGCTGCTTCTCACGAATCCAATACAGCATCGTGGATTGATACGCGACCGACTCAACACCTACCTTAAGAGAACCGTAGGTTTGCACTTGTCGAAAGATCTCGTTAATAACCTCGGAGGGGTTCGCATGTTTGCGCCATATATCGAGGATATAGATGTCCCCGCTTATGAGACATTTTCCAGTAGTTAGAACTACATTGTAGTCTAGCTTAGAGCCTTTTGCGATAGAGGGATCAGTAGCGAGGTCAACGGTTGTGTATACGATTAGGGATTGTGGCTCGGTTTCGTAGTACTTTATCCAACTCGGCTTAAACGTCATGTCGGACGCAGCCATGGGTTTATTGCGATAGAGGGCCGCGAACATATAGGGGCCAAGAGATGTTTCTATACTCTTTAGAACATGCTCGGGGAAGCGACTGGGATAGCAGATTGTTCCCTTGGGATTCTCGGTACCATCGGAATTCTCACGGGAGGCTCGTTGGACGCTCCAATAATAGGGCTCCTTTTCATCAATATAGGAAAGAATATCGTATTCCGCCCATCGTGTTCCCACCACGAGATTCTGACCCTTGCCGGGGTCCACGAGCAAAGGTATCGTTAGCTTATGCCAGCCAATTGCCTTCGCTATTTCCTCAGGAGAGGGGCACGCTACATCAGCGGTGAGATCATCGCTCTCTGGTGCAACAGTATCGTCCTCGATGATGAGATCGTAGTGTCGAGAGGTAACTTGTGTACGGACACCTGCCGCTTCGAACGTAGATTCAGCGAAAGATCCTTTTCGTGTAAGACAGAGCGAGTCACTTTTCCACTTCGATCTTGCGCCGGGCAAGAGATCCGCGAACAAGATTCGGAACAGATCATTTGATTCCACCTGACCTTTAATTGATGCGAGTTTTGAGCAAGCGTTTGTATAGGTATTCTGCGTGAGGAGGACTCTAACATCGGGATTCCTAATAGAGCGCCATAGGGGGTAGGATATAGAACAAACCGTTGTCTTAAGCCAGCCACGAGGGAGTGTGAATTTACATTTCTTTATTCCTCTTGTAAGAGCTTCCTCGATTCTTTCCTCGATCTCGTGTTCTGTTATAGGAACCCCGCGTACTGCAGAATGTCGTAGAATTACCTCTCTTAGGGCCTCCTCGTACTCTTCTTTCGGGGAATCGAGCGAGGAGTTGTATCCGTCATAGAGTTCGAGAACGCGGCACAAGGGGCGGTGCACGATCGGGTCCAGGAAATCGTACCCAAGAATGCCCTTCGCGAAGAAGTACAAATTCCCCTTCGCCCTCTCACGGAGGCTTTCTAACATCGCGGGGCTCATTTTCTCTGTCAACATTCTATCAAGATCCTTGATAACGAGATCGCTGTTCCAACTGCACAAAAACTATTTCCGCTTCTTAGAAAGACTTCCTGCAGAAATCCTAGCCGCTTTCTTAATAGCCTTCGCTTGATTATTTAACTCTCTTTTCGCGGCACTCATCCGGCGCTTACTAGTCTGTATCTCTACAGCCGCCATAAGAGTTCTTGCGTCGTCTTCTGCTTGCCATTTCTTCTCTTGCGCACTTACTTTACCTTTTGCCATTTTCTTTCCTTATCTAGAATCTTGATATTAAGATCGCTGTTCCCGCTGTGCGGGGAGAGATAGTTTAACCTAGGTCAAATCCGCGGGGGCCGGGGGCTGTATATCAATAACTTCCTTCTTCGATTCCTGCATAGCAATCTGAAGAAGATTAACCTGATCTGTTTCTATAACAATAGTCTTGCCCCCGCTATCTTGACCTCTTCCGTGAATACCCACGCGATCCAGAATAGCATTCGCGCTCCTCTGTTGAACACTCTCATCTTCGCTCTTAAGAAGATCGACATGCACCTGCGCGGCATCCTTCGCGTTTTTCTGCAAAATCATTTCCGCGTCCTGGATCGCGACGCCAAGATTACTATCCGTTTTCTTTTCAATATTCTCTCGCCGTCTTGCGAGTTCCGCCTGCACAACGGGGCTCTTATGTACAAGAGAAACATTCTGCGGCGTACAGTTCAGCCGTTCCGCAATTTCCTTATTCGTTAATCCGGCCAGGATCAAGTCCACCATCCTATGATGCCGGGACAGCATTCTCTTTAGCTTATTCATTATTTTTCTCACTAGGGAAAATAGAAAACGCGGTTTCTTGCGCCGGTGCGCCATCCATATAGCGTATTAGCCATCACATTGTGACGCCGGTCAAAGTATCAAAATTTCCCATATATTTCTGGGAGTCCTATATACACGCAGGAGGGGGACGGGGTGGGGGGTCTTGTTAGGGTTCTGTTAGGATATAGCGTTTGTTAGGGATTTGTACGGTAGTAGGGACAATGTTAGGTGTTTGTTAGGATATGGGCACTACGTTAGGGTTCTGTTAGGTACAAGGCTACGATAATCGGAATAATAGGAATAGATGAAATAACATTATAGGCGTTTGTTAGGGTTGTCTTTTCAGGGTCGATGTGCTATACTTACGTAGTAAACGATTGAGATACAAGCCAGCGAGTTGAATCTCAGACTGCGAAGTATCTCGAACAAAGTAGTTGACTTTCTGACTAGTTGAGCCTATAATGTAGTAGATAAGTAAAGAACAACGGATACTGCTAGAGTATCTTCAAGGTAAACCCCTTATAATTGGAGTTATCATGGAACAAAAAACCACTGATAACGGGACTACGGAAGTAGTCAAAACTACCGCTGTGGCTTCAAGAGAAGAAGTAATGAACCACTACAAGCCGGAAGAAATTCATTACACTTTTCAGAAAATGCCAACAAGTGCCACGTATCAGAAAGCGATTACGAGCACTACGGTAACAGCGGAAGATCATGTTCGCACTGTGGCGCATTCTCTCGGTTGGATTTACTTCGTGAATCTTATGAACTCCGACAACGAGCGAATCGGCAAAGAGAAGAACAATAATGATCTTCGCGAGAAGCCACGACACCTGACATCAGCCGCCATGATGTACGCACAAGAAAACTGTGCAGATCAGATGGCCGCCGCAATGTCGAGTGGAACTCTGGATTCGTTCCTCACTAAGCTGTATCCGAAAATCCTCAGTGAGGACCGAACGTACCTGAACATCGCAAAGGGAATCTAGGGATTCTCGAACAGGGCACGGATTTTAGAGCGTGACCGTGCCCAAATTCGATAACCCCTAAGATAGGAAAAGAAATAATGTCCTATAAAATGATGCTCGGAAGGCAACAGGTATCGCGTATGACCGAATGCAAGGATATTCTCGCAGAGAATCCTGAAATCAATCGCGATGAACTAGCGGGTATACTGGCAAAAAATGGATGCCATTATACTAAACCCATGCACAGGAACGATGAACCAAAGATTGAATTGTGGATATATCGTTTGATAGATATGATACAAGGAAAATAGATTCTTGAACAAGATACGGTTTCCGAACTGTGTCTTGTTCAACGATCTAGAAAAAAGGAAATTAATTATCAGAGATTGGTGAAGATAGAGCGAGGTAACGCCTAACGGACCTAACCCGCCTAACCACTTATGCAGGGGTACCTCGGTCCCCCCTATATATAAAAAAAAAAAAAAAAAAAAAAAAAAAAAAAGGAGGGACGGCCGGGGCGAGGACCGCTCCCCAGGGGGGAGAAAGGAGAAAAAAAAAGAAAAAAAAAAGCAGGGGGTG
>Ga0180430_10000490_pt1 | contig 42751 bp, 37 predicted proteins | sample SS_ome_9_FD_132999 | JGI IMG/M metagenome (GOLD analysis project Ga0180430, IMG submission 132999) | Hypersaline lake sediment archaeal communities from the Salton Sea, California, USA - SS_1_S_2 metaG | ecosystem: Environmental > Aquatic > Non-marine Saline and Alkaline > Hypersaline >...
AAGTCGACATGCTGGCTGTTGATTCTTCCCACGGCCATTCCAAGGGCGTTATAGATGCCGTGGCTTTCCTCAAGAAAAGATTCCCCAATACGCCGGTGATGGCCGGCAATGTAGCCACCGCTTCGGGTGGCCAGGCCTTGATAGATGCCGGCGCGGACTGCGTAAAAGTAGGAATCGGTCCCGGGTCGATTTGTACTACCCGAGTCGTGACCGGCGCCGGAGTGCCGCAGATTACGGCAATCATGGGGGTCTATGAAGCAGCCGGAAAGGCCGGTATCCCGATTATCGCCGATGGTGGCATTCGCTACTCCGGCGATGTGGCCAAATCGTTGGCCTGTGGGGCCTCGGCCGTTATGATCGGTTCGCTGTTCGCCGGTGTAGAAGAATCGCCCGGCGAAACAATCCTTTTCGAAGGACGTTCGTTTAAAGTTTACCGAGGCATGGGCTCGTTGAGTGCCATGAAGAAGGGCAGTAAGGATCGTTACTTCCAGGAAGAGGAAGACGATTCCTCGAAGCTTGTCCCCGAGGGTGTCGAGGGACGGCTGCCGTTTAAGGGACCGCTGAAAGATTCGGTCCATCAGCTTGTGGGCGGTGTTCGGGCCGGAATGGGCCTGTGCGGCGCCTCAAGTCTCAAGGAGTTCGCGGCCAAGGCGGAAATGATCCGCATTACATCGGCCGGAATGATTGAGTCACACCCCCATTCGGTGTCTATTACCAAAGAGGCCCCGAACTACCGGCGGATGTTCTAGACTGCTCCGCCCCTAAACCGGATGTTTGTGTTTGTTTATATATAATCGAAGGCTTGCGAAAGTAGGAGAAACAGTCGCGCTTTGAAGTAACAACAAAGTGAGGAAAGTCCGAGCTCCACAGAATCGGGACGCCCGGTAACACCGGGGCGGAGTGATCCGACGGAAAGTGCCGCAGAAACAATACCGCCCGTTCGCGGGTAAGGGTGAAAACGTGGTGTAAGAGACCACGACTACCCCTGGTGACAGGGGTGGTGGGTAAACCCCGTCCGGAGCAAGGCCAAATAGGGGAAGAGGAGTTGATTCGCTCCTTTATCATTCCCGGGTGGGCCGCGTGAGCGCTCAAGCAATTGATCGCCAAGATAAATGACTGTTAGCCGCCCAGGCGGTTACAGAACTCGGCTTATTTCCTGCTTTCCAGGCCTCCTACAACAGGAGGCTAACATGAGCTGGACCCAGAAGACAGCTCAGGCCAAATGGGTTCTACCTGAGAGACCGGATCTCGATCTGGTTTCCGATCTGGCCCGAGAAACGAAGCTGCCCCTGGCAGCCGTCAAGATTCTCGTCAATCGGGGGATGATTACCCCTGACCGCATTTTAGGCTTTCTGAATCCCCAACTGTCCGATCTTAAAGATCCCTTCTCCATGATCGGAATGGAAGGCGCCGTTGAGCGAATCACTCGCGCCTTCTGGAACAACGAGCGAATGACCATCTACGGCGATTACGACGTTGATGGCATTACCGCCACCTCGCTGCTCTATATGGTCCTCAACAAGTTGGGTGGACAGGTTGATTTCTATCTCCCCAACCGCCTGACCGAGGGGTATGGCCTGTCCAAACGTGGCATTGATGAAGCTCACGGAAAAGGTACCAAACTGATCATCACGGTCGATACCGGTATCACGGCTGTCGAAGAGGTCCAGTATGCGGCCTCGCTGGGAATCGATGTAATCGTCACCGACCATCACGAGCAGGGAATCGAGATTCCCGATGCTTGCGCCGTGGTCAACCCCAAGCAGGCTGATTGCTCTTACGAGGACGAGCTGTCCGGCGTGGGTGTGGCTTTCAAGCTGGCACAGGCGCTCTATCGTTCGTTACAGCAGGATGAGCGGGAGCTCGATGAGCACCTCGACCTGGTCGCTCTCGGCACCGCCGCGGATATAGTCCCGTTGGTGGGAGAGAACCGTGTTTTTACCAAGTTTGGCATCCACCAGATTGCCCGGACCACGAAGCCGGGCCTCAAATCGCTCACGTTCGTCTCCGGTCTCATGGGCAAGGAGATCAGCACCGGCCAGGTGGTGTTTATACTCGCTCCGCGCATCAACGCCCTCGGACGGTTAGGTGACGCCGGCCAGGCAATCCGTCTTCTCTCGACCCGTGACGAACGTGTCGCGGCCGATATCGCCCGGACCCTCGACTCCGAGAACAAACGCCGCAAACAGATTGATGAAGACACCCTCGATGTAGCGTTGCGCCAGATCGACGAGTTGGTCGATCTCGACAACGACAAAGCGATCGTCCTCGCCGGCGAGGGCTGGCACCAGGGTGTGATCGGAATCGTGGCCAGCCGCATCGTCGAGCGCTACCATCTGCCGACAATCATGATCTCGGTCCAGGACGGCGTCGGCAAGGGCTCGGCTCGTTCGATCCCGGGATTCCATCTGTGCGAAGCGCTCAAGCATTGCGAGAACTTGCTGATCAAATACGGCGGACACAAGTATGCGGCCGGTCTCTCGATCAGACAGGAGATGATTCCCGAGTTCCGCGAGCGCTTCAAGGAGGTCTCGCACATGGAGCTAACCTCGGAGGATATCGTACCCAAGCTCAATATCGACATGGAGATTGAGCTGATGGATATCGACGATGAGTTCATGCACGCCATTGAGGCTTTCTCGCCGTTTGGCCCGCAAAACATGCGACCGGTATTCTTCACACGCAATTGTGAAGTGGTGGGACAGCCCTACACGGTCGGCAACAACCATCTCAAGATGCGCATCCGCAAAGGCAGCGCCATGTTCGATGTGATCGGCTTTGGTTTTGGTGACTGGGCGGCGCAGATTTCCGGTGATGGTTGTCTCGTGGATGTCGTCTATGTGGTCGAGTACAACACTTACAACGATATCACCCGCAAACAGATTCGCCTCAAGGATATCAAGTTGACCGCCGGATGCATGCCGGTGTAAACGGACTGTAGATGGATCTACTCAAGCGCTTTGAAGCCGGCGACATCCGTGCGCTGTCCCGGCTTATCAGCCGTGTCGAAAACGCCTCCGAGGGGTACCGCGATCTTCTGGGACAGCTGTATCCCCAAACCGGGCGATCGCTTCGTATCGGCATTACCGGTCCGCCCGGGGCCGGCAAGTCGACCCTGGTCAATTGTCTGGCACATGAGTTTCTGGGACGGGAGCAGCGAGTGGGGATTATCGCGGTAGATCCCTCTTCCCCGTTTACGGGCGGGGCATTGCTGGGCGACCGGGTGCGGATGAACGAGTTTCCCCTTGATGGTTCGGTCTATTTCCGCTCGATGGCCTCCCGTGGCGCCAGCGGTGGATTGTCGACCGCGACCAACAACGTAGCGCTGGTGCTGGATGCGTTCGGGTTTGATGTCACGCTGATCGAGACGGTCGGTGTGGGGCAAATCGAACTGGACATCATCGATGCCTGCGATGTAGTCGTGGTGGCGGTGGTACCGGAATCGGGCGATGCCGTCCAGACGCTCAAGGCCGGCCTGATGGAGATCGCGCACATCATGGTCGTCAACAAGGCCGACCGGCCCGGGTCGGAGTCGGTTGTGACCGAGCTCAGGCAGACATTCCGGCTTAAGAAGAAGGATCCCGAACAATGGTCGATCCCGGTCCTCGCGACCGAGGCGCTCAACAACAAAGGGATCGACAAGTTGGTCGCCAAGATCGACTCCTTTCTCGAACACCAGCGCGAGACGGGCGAACTGGATCGCCAACGTCGCTGTCGTTTACGGGCGATGATCCTCAACATCCTGACCAATCGATTCCGCCAGGATTTCCTCGACAAACTGGCCAACCGTCCCGACCTCGATGAAGCCGTCGATGCCATCTACGAAGGCCGCGCCAACCCCTACCAGATCTCCCGCGAGTTGTATAAGAGATTCGCCTCGGAGTGATATCGTGGGCGGCAGACGTCCCCCGTCTGCCCCTCTTGCATGAGTCATTGCGAGGCCCGACCGGCCGCGGCAATCTACAGGTCCGAACTCAAGATTAATGTGTGGCAGAACCCGAGGCGGGTTCTACCCTACTGGCTTTCGCATGAGTCATTGCGAGGCCCGAAGGGCCGCGGCAATCTAACGTCACGCTGGGGTGGCCCGAGGCTTGCCTCGGGTTTCTAGTAGCGGTCCACGCACGGGCGCCGATGGCAGAGTCAAAGACACCACCCCACCGGAAGATGAAGTCGGTCTTCGTACGATGGATTGCCTGCAATCCGTCGTCTTTCTCCGCAAACAAAAGAATGGCGAGATTGAAGACAGTCACGCCCTACAAAACACCCCCCGAACTCCGACCTAACGAGAGGATGCCATACCCCTCCCATCCCCTTGCCTAATAATTTGTTAGCACCTCCCCATCACACCCCGAAAAATACCTGCTGAGCTTGCCTAAATCGGCCGTATTGTGTATGTTTAAGGCTGTTTCAAAACCGGAGAATTACTGTGTTTATCAAAGATTTCCTGGACAAACTCAAGTCCCGTTTGGGCGACTGGAACAAGACCGCAGAGAAGTTTCGCGGCAAGAAATCGAAACCTCGTTTCTTTACCGTCAGCTCGGTAGACATCGACGAACTATATACCCCGGACAAGGTCCAGGGGGCGGATGATTCCGACTACTACTGGAAGAACCTCGGACTCCCCGGCGAGTACCCGTACACCCGCGGCGTGCACCACACCATGTACCGCACCCGCTTGTGGACGATGCGCCAGTTTGCCGGCATGGCTACTCCCAAAGAGACCAACAAGCGGTTCCACTACCTGCTGAAAGCCGGTGGTACCGGACTTTCGACGGCGTTCGATCTTCCGACCCTGATGGGTTACGATTCCGACCACGAGCGCTCCCTCGGCGAAGTCGGCAAGTGCGGCGTGGCCGTCGATACTCTGGCCGATATGGAGATCATCTTTGACGGCATCGATCTCGGCAAAGTGTCGACCTCGATGACCATCAACTCCCCCGCCTCGATGGTGCTGGCTATGTACCTGTGTGTGGCCGAAAAGCAAGGCGTGCCATTCGATCAGGTTCGCGGAACACTGCAGAACGATATCCTCAAGGAGTACATCGCGCAGAAGGAGTTCATCTATCCGCCGTGGCCGTCGATTCGATTGATCACCGACATGATGGACTACTGTACCAAGAATGTACCCCAGTGGAATACGATATCGATCTCAGGTTACCATATTCGCGAAGCTGGTTCTTCGGCCGTGCAGGAACTGGCCTTCACCCTCGCCGACGGCTTCCAGTATATCGAGTCGGCCATCGCTGACGGCCAGAACGTTGACGACTTCGCTCCGCGCCTGTCGTTCTTCTTCAACGCCCACTCCGATTTCTTCGAGGAAATCGCAAAGTATCGCGCCGCTCGCCGAATCTATGCCAAGCGGATGAAGAACAAGTACGGCGCCAAGAATCCGCGTTCGTGGCTGCTTCGTTTCCATACCCAGACGGCCGGTTGCTCCCTGACCGCACAGCAGCCGGAGAACAACATCGTCCGCGTGGCCTTGCAGGCCATGTCGGGAGTGCTCGGCGGCACACAGTCGCTGCACACCAATTCGATGGACGAAACGTTGGCCCTGCCGTCAGAGAAGGCGGTCAAGATCGCCCTCCGCACGCAGCAGATTATCGCCCACGAAACCGGTGTCCCGAACACGGCCGATCCGCTCGGCGGCTCCTACTTCGTCGAGGCTCTCACTGACCAGATGGAAGCCGAAGCTGAGAAATACTTCGAAGAGATCGAACGTCGCGGCGGCGTGGTCGCGTGTATCGAGGAAGGTTACCTCCAGCGCGAGATCGCTAAGGCCTCCTACCGTTATCAGCAGGAGATTGAGGAGAAGGATCGCATCATCGTCGGCGTGAACGACTATGTCGACGAGGACGAGAAGATCGAAATTCCCATTCTGAAAATAGATCGCGAAGTTGAGCAGAACCAGACGGCGTTCGTGAAGAAGATTCGAGCCGAGCGTGACAACGAGAAGGTTCAGCAGACGCTGGCCAGGTTGCGCGAAGTCGCCAAGGGTGAAGGCAATACGTTTGAGGCATTGATGGATTGTGCTCGCGCCTATGTGTCGCTGGGCGAGATGTGTGATGTGCTTCGTGAAGAGTGGGGTGAATATGTCGAGCCACCGTCGGCGATGGTGGCCTCGTAGGGAGCATATCCCGCCGATTGAGAATATTACTCAATACTAAGCTATATACAGGCTGTTATGTCAGACAAAATTAGAATTCTCCTGGCCAAACCGGGACTCGACGGCCATGACCGCGGTATCAAAGTGATCGCCTCCGCGTTCCGCGATGCCGGCATGGAAGTCATCTACACCGGTCTCCGCCAGACACCCAAAATGATCGTCGATGCCGCTATTCAGGAAGATGTCGACGCCGTCGGAATCTCGATTCTCTCGGGCGCCCACATGACCCTCTTCCCGGCCATCCTCGACGAACTCAAATCCCGCGATGCCGGCGATATCATTCTCTTCGGCGGCGGGATTATCCCCGAAGACGACAAAGCGGAACTGGAGAAGATCGGCATCGCCAAAATCTTCACTCCCGGTGCGCCCACCGAGGAAGCGATCCAGTTTATCCGCAAGGAGGTCGAAAGCCGCAAGACGGCCTGATTACACCGAATTTGACTTACTGTTTAATAGGACTCTGGAGGAATCATGAGAAAGAATATTGATGAACGCCAACAGGCCGTCAGGGACGAGGTGAAGGCGTTTGCCGAAAAGGAAATGTACCCGGTTTCCGAAGAACTCGACCGCATGTCGGAGCCGCGCAAGTTTCCGCGCGAGCTGTACCGCAAAATCGGTCAGGCCGGATTTATCGGATACTGCATGCCGAAGGAATACGGCGGCCAGGGCAAATCGCACCTGGAATACATCACCTTGATCGAAGAAATGTGCTACCACGACGCGGCTATCGGCCTTCTGTGCGCCGTCGCCGAACTGGCCACTGCCCCGATCATCAACTTCGGCACCGAAGAGCAAAAGAAGAAGTACGTTCCGAAATGCGCCTCCGGTGAGATCATCCCGGCCTTCGTGCTGACCGAGCCGGAAGCCGGTTCCGATGCCGCCAACCAGAAAACCGAAGCGGTCGAAACCGACGACGGCTTCGTTCTCAACGGCGAGAAAATTTTCATCATGCACGGCGATGTCGCCGATCTCGGTGTCACCTTCTGTAAGGTCAAAGACAAGCCGAAACTGTCCGCTATCCTCGTCGAGACTGATCAGGAAGGCTGGAAGGGCCGCACTCTCAAGGACAAGATGGGAATGCGCGCCGCCACCACCGGCGGGATTCATCTCACCGATGTCAAGGCTCCCAAAGAGAACCTGCTCGGTGATTTCGGCAAGGGCTTCCGTTACGCCATGATGACGCTCGACTCTGCCCGTATCGGTGTCGCTGCTCAGGGCGTGGGCATTGCCCAGCGGGCGCTGGATGAGTCGGTCGCCTACGCCAAGAAGCGCATTGCTTTTGGGGCTCCGATCGCCAAGCTGCAGGCCATCCAGTGGATGATCGCCGACATGGCGGTGCGCGTCGAAGCCGCCCGCAACATGTGCTACAAAGCGGTCCAGCTTCAGGATGCCGGCGAGAAATTCTCGCTCGAGGCAGCCATGTCGAAGCTGTACTGCTCCGAAGCGGCCAACTTCTGCGTCGACAAAGCGATGCAGATCCATGCCGGCTACGGTTACATCGGCGAATACTCGCAGATCGAGAAGATCTACCGCGACCAGCGCGTCCTGGAAATCTACGAGGGCACCTCGGAAGTCCAGCGCCTGGTGATTGCAGGAAACGTCATCGGTCGCTAATGCGATTTGGGCAGTTCAAAATCAACACCTTCGTCGAGCAGCGGTTCAAGCTCGACGGAGGTGCTATGTTTGGGGTCATTCCGAAATCCATTTGGCAACGGTTGATCCGGCCGGATGAGAACAATCTCATTCCCATGGTGACCAACTTGTTCCTTCTGGAAGCACACGGCCAAAAGATGATCTTCGATGTCGGACTTGGAGATACGCTGTCCGATCGGGAGAAGAAGATCTACGGTACCGACGGTGTTTCCTCCCTTGTGTCGGGACTGGCCGAGCACGGGATGACCCCCGACGATATTGATGTTGTCCTGCTTACGCACCTTCACACCGATCATGCCGCCGGCGCTGTTACGCGCGACGGCGACAAGTTTGTCCCCCGCTTTCCCAATGCCGACTATTACATTAGCCGCCAGGAATGGGACCTGGCCATGAATCCCGACGAACGCACGGCGGCGGTCTATGTCCCCGAACGATTACAGGCGATCGATAACAGCGGCCGGGTGAAGTTTGTCGAATCCGACTCCGAGATCTTTCCCGGAATCCGAGTGAGATTCACCGGCGGGCACACCGAGGGACATTATGCCCTTGAGATCGAGTCCGAGGGTACCTCGGTCTTCTACTATGCCGACATCTTCTGCACCTCGATGCATCTTAAAGTACCCTATGTACCCGGTACCGACCTCTACCCCGTCGACACCATGCAAATCAAGCGCGACACCCTTCCGCGCATAGTCAACCAGGATGTGATCGTGGCTTTCGATCACGACATCAACCACCCGTTGGCCCGAGTGGTCGACAACGGCAGCGGCCTTGAGATAAGGCCGGTGCCGAGCGCTTAACCTGAACTACAGGAATCCGACGTGTCCCTAGACGAGAAACTCGACCGACTAGAAAAACTGCGTGCCGAGGCCAAACTCGGCGGCGGACAGAAACGAATCGACGCGCAGCACAAGAAGGGCAAACTTACCGCCCGCGAACGTATCGAACTGCTCGTTGATCCCAACTCCTTCGAAGAATTCGATCCCTTTGTCACCCATCGCTCCACCGATTTCGGACTGGCCGATCAGAAATTCCTCGGCGACGGTGTCGTGACCGGATGTGGCACCCTCGATGGCCGCAAGGTGTTTGTCTTCTCCCAGGACTTCACCGTCTTCGGCGGCTCTCTTTCCGAAGCTCACGCCGAGAAGATCTGCAAGATCATGAAGATGGCCATGAAAGTCGGGGCGCCGGTTATCGGGCTCAACGACTCCGGCGGTGCGCGAATTCAAGAGGGCGTCGTCTCGCTCGGCGGCTATGCCGACATCTTCCTGCTGAACACGCTGGCCTCGGGTGTGGTCCCTCAGATTTCGCTCGTTCTTGGCCCCTGTGCCGGCGGTGCGGTCTACAGCCCGGCGATTACGGATTTCATTTTCATGACCAAGGGCACGTCGTACATGTTCGTAACCGGTCCCAACGTCGTGAAAACCGTCACCCACGAGGAGGTCACTTCGGAAGAACTGGGCGGCGCCATGACGCATGCATCGAAGTCCGGTGTAGCGCACTGGGCCTGCGAAAACGAAGCCGACGCGATCGCCAAGCTCAAGCGGTTGATGAAGTACATCCCGCAGAACAATGTTGATGATCCGCCGTTTGTCGAGTGCACCGACCCTCACGATCGCGAAGACATCGAGCTTAACAAGATCGTCCCCGACAATCCGAATCAGCCGTACGACATCAAAGACGTTATCGAGCACGTTGTCGATAGCGGATCGTTTTTCGAGGTTCACGAGGAGTTCGCCCAGAGTATCGTTGTCGGTTTCGCGCATTTGGGCGGCCGTTCGATTGGTATCATCGCCAACCAACCGGCCGTTATGGCGGGAGTGCTGGATATCAACTCGTCGGTCAAGGGCGCGCGCTTCATCCGTTTCTGCGATTCCTTCAATATCCCAATCCTGACGTTCGAGGATGTCCCCGGCTTCCTTCCCGGTACCGACCAGGAACATGGCGGGATCATCAAACACGGCGCCAAACTGCTCTATGCCTATTGCGAAGCGACCGTTCCCAAGGTGACAGTAATCACTCGCAAGGCTTACGGCGGTGCCTACGACGTCATGAACTCCAAACATGTCCGTGGCGATATGAACTACGCCTGGCCTTCGGCCGAGATCGCCGTAATGGGTCCCAAGGGTGCGGCCGAGATCATTTTCAAGCACGACATCGCGGCTGCCGAGAATCCCGAAGCCGAGCTCAAGAAGAAGACCGACGACTTCACCGAGAAGTTCGCTCACCCCTATATCGCCGCCAGTCGCGGTTATGTCGATGATGTCATCGAACCCAAGATTACCCGGCCGCGCTTGATCCGGGCATTCCAGATGCTGGAGACTAAGAGCGACCAGAATCCACCCAAGAAACACGGAAACATCCCGCTATAAACATGAGCCAGAAGATTAACAAGATACTCATTGCCAATCGCGGGGAAATCGCCGTCCGGGTGATCCGCGCCTGCCGTGATTTGGGCATCAAGTCGGTGGCAGTGTTCTCCGAATGCGATGCTACCGCCTATCATGTCCGCGTGGCCGACGAGGCTTACCCGATCGGGCCCTCGCCCTCGAAAGAAAGCTACCTCGTCCACGACAAGATCATCGACGCCGCTCGCAAATCCGGCGCCGATGCCATCCATCCCGGCTACGGTTTCCTTTCCGAAAATGCCGAATTCGCCCAACGTTGCCAGGACGAGGGCATCATCTTCATCGGACCCAAGTCCAAAACCATCGCCCTCCTCGGCGACAAGCTCCAGGCGCGCGCGGCGGCGCTTGAGGCCGGTCTGCCCGTAGTGCCGGGCGCCACGATCGAACAAGACAATGTAGACAAGGCTATCGAAGAGGCCGAGAAGGTCGGCTACCCCATCCTGATCAAGGCGGCGGCCGGCGGTGGGGGCAAGGGAATGCGGGTGGTTGAAAACCGCGACCAGTTCGCCGAAGGCCTTCAGCGCGCCGCAAGCGAGGCTCAGTCCGCGTTTGGCGACGGACGCGTCTTCATTGAACGCTTCCTCAAACGTCCTCGCCACATCGAGATCCAGATCCTCTGCGATCAACACGGCAACTACCTCCATCTCGGCGAACGCGAATGCTCGATTCAGCGTCGCCACCAGAAGGTGATCGAGGAATCCCCCTCCCCCGTCATGACTCCCGAACTGCGCGAACGGATGGGCACCGCGGCGGTCAATATCGCCCGCCAGACCGATTACATCGGCGCCGGAACGGTCGAGTTTATGGTGAGCCAGGATCTCGAGTTCTTCTTCCTCGAAGTCAACACGCGACTTCAGGTCGAACACCCGGTAACCGAAATGGTAACCGGTCTGGATCTGGTACAGGAACAAATCGCGATCGCCGAAAACCGACCGCTCAGTCTGAAACAGGAAGACATCGCTTTCTCCGGCCATGCGGTCGAATGCCGCATCTACGCTGAGGATCCCCAGAACGGTTTCGTCCCCTCTACCGGTACCTTGCGCAACTATCGACTCCCTGCCGGTCCCGGCGTGCGAGTAGACTCCGGCGTAGTTATATTCAACGACATCCCGATCTTCTACGATCCCATGATCGCCAAACTGGTGACCTGGGGCGAGGATCGCGATCAGGCAATCCGCCGCATGCAACGGGCTCTCCGCGAATACCGCGTATCCGGTCTCGAAACCACAATCGGATTCCATCAGGTGGTGCTCGACAACGAGAAGTTCAGGGCCGGCGATATCTCGACCAGCTTCCTCGCCGAGGAGTACCCCGACAACAACTACTCCCAGTTCAGCGAGCGCCTGGCTGAATCGGCGGCCATCGCAGCCGCTCTCGACAAGTTCACCAACGAGCGCAAGATCGCCGATATCAACGGAGGCACCAACTCCCCCTCCAAGTGGAAAGTGACGCATCGAAAAGCCGGACTCCGCAACTATGGGGGGACTTTCTAATGGCACACTATCTGGTAAATGTCGATGGTCGCGAATACGAGGTCGAGATCGAGTATCGTCAGGAAGGTTACCGTCTGATGATCAACGGCGAGTCGCGTTCCGTGCAGAATCACATCCTCGGGCAAACCCGGCGGATGATGTTGATCGACGGCGACGCCCACGAAATCGATGTCCGCTCCCACGGTTATGAGAACCGCAAGACTATTTTCATGCACGGCAAAGAAATCCCGGTCGAGATCGAGGACTACAACCTGGCGCAACTTCGCAAGACCGCCGGAATGAAGTCAGGCAAAGAGGTCGAGAAAGTTCTCAAGGCCCCCATGCCGGGACTCGTACTGGAAGTGAAAGTTGCTGCCGGTGATCGCATCGCCAAAGGACAGCCGCTAATCATCATCGAGGCGATGAAAATGGAAAACGTCATCAAAGCCCCCGCAGATGTCGTTATCAAGGCCACCCCCGTTGGATCAGGTAATTCGGTTGAGAAGGGCGACCCGCTCCTGGAGTTTGAGTAATGGACGACACGTCTAAACGAAATAGTTCGGGAATCGAAATCCCTGTTGTCGTCGGTCGCGATGACACTCCCTCCGATCTGGAGCTACTCCCGCCCGGCCAGTTTCCTTACACCCGCGGCGTCTATCCCAACATGTATCGTGGTCGCTTCTGGACCATGCGTCAGTATGCCGGGTTCGGTACCGCCTCGGAAACCAACCAGAGATTCCGGTATTTGTTGGAGAAAGGCCAGACCGGTCTCTCGGTGGCGTTCGACCTGGCCACCCAGATTGGCTATGACTCCGACCACGACATGGCCCGCGGCGAGGTCGGTCGCACCGGCGTGGCAATTGACTCGCTCGAAGATATGGAGACGCTGTTCGAAGGTATTCCCCTGGATAAAGTCTCCACCTCAATGACGATCAATGCCTCGGCCATCGTCCTCCTGGCTATGTACGTCGCGGTCGGCAAAAAGCAGGGCGTGGCTCAAGAGAAGCTGATGGGAACGGTTCAGAACGACATCCTCAAGGAGTTCATTGCCCGCGGCACTTATATCTTCCCTCCCGAGCCATCGATGCGTATCATCACCGACATCTTCTCCTATGCGAAGGAGAATCTGCCGCGCTACAACACGATCAGCATATCCGGCTACCACATTCGCGAGGCTGGTTCAACTGCCGCACAGGAAATCGCGTTCACCCTCTCCAATGCTGTCGCCTATGGCGAGGCTGCGATAGCGGTCGGATTGGATATCGATGAGTTCGCTCCGCGCCTGTCGTTCTTCTTCGCCTCCCACAACGACCTGTTCGAAGAAGTAGCGAAGTTCCGCGCCGCTCGCACGATATGGGCCGAGCTGGTCAAAGAGCGTTTCGGAGCCAAGAACGAGAAGTCGATGCTCCTCCGCTTTCACACTCAAACCGGTGGATCCACTCTTACGGCCCAGCAGCCGGAAAACAACATCATCCGCACTGCTGTCCAGGCTATGGCTGCCGTGTTGGGTGGTACGCAGTCGCTTCACACCAACTCTTTCGACGAGGCCCTCGGCCTGCCGACCGAGAAGTCCGCCGAGATCGCGTTGCGTACACAGCAGCTCCTTGCTTACGAATCAGGCACGGCCTCGACGGCCGATCCTCTCGCCGGCTCCTATTATGTCGAGTACTTAACCGCCCAGACAATCGAGAAGGCGCGCCAGATAATGGACTACATCGATACCCAGGGTGGCGCCGTCCAGTGCGTACGAACCGGCTATTATCGGAACGAGATCGCCCGCGCGGCGTATGAACATCAGAGACGCATAGAGTCTAAAGAGTCTATCGTTGTAGGTGTAAACGAGTTCAAATCCGAGAAGGCCGAAATCCCCGAGGTGTTAAAGGTTGATCCGGAACTTGAAATGCAACAAGTTCAGCGACTGACGGCACTAAAACAGAGCCGCGAGGCCGCCAAGGTTGCCGACTGTCTGAATCGTCTGGCTTCGGCAGCCGAATCGGACGAAAATCTGGTGCCGCTGGTGATCGACGCGGTGGAAAACTATGTGACGGTCGGAGAAATCTCGGATTGCTTCCGCAAGATATGGGGTGAATACAATGAAACGGTTTAGTATCGCTGTCCTGGCGATTTTCATCTTTGGATGTTCTTCTGACGAAGGTCCCTCGAACCAAGTGACCAAGGGCCCCGAGCCGGTGGTCGAGCACTCGCGACCGGTACCGGAAGTGACCCTCCCGGAGGGGAAAGGCTCCCCCGAGTGGATGGAAGTCAAGAGAATCCTGGAGGAGCCGTTGATTCGCCTCGCTTATCAGGACAAGTCGGGACTCTGGGATAACGAGTTCGAGTATCTTCGAGAGCAAGAGACCTACGATGAGTACATCGCCCACGGTGAGATCAGCTGGGCCAACGTCGATTCTATGTTGCGTGTTGACATCAACGATATTGCCTTCTTCGACACCACCGCTTCGATCGAATGTACTTTCGTGATGCTCGGCGCCGACGGCAACGAAAAGCAGTTTCCTCAGGCGCTCACCATGTACAAGCACCGGGGTCGCTGGATCAAACCCTATATGACCGCCCTCTGGCGACAGCAAGAGTACGAAGACCTGATCAAAAAGGCCGAAGAAGATTCCGAGGAGTGGTAGGACGGTGCTCTCGCACATCGGCATTGCCGTAAAGAACCTCGATCAGGCAATCAAGACCTACCGCCTTCTCCTGGGATGTGAGCCGGCCCACATCGTCGAAGTCTCTGACCAGCAAGTCAGAGTCGCCATGTTCGAACTTGGCGACCAACCGGCGGGACATCCCCCCCGTATCGAACTCCTTGAACCGACATCCGACTCAAGTCCGATCGCGCGGTTTCTCGACAAGCGAGGCGAAGGACTACACCACATCTGCACCTATGTCGAGGATATCGAAGCCGCCCTGCAAGACCTGACCGCGGCCGGTAACCGACTTATCGATCAGAAACCACGTATCGGTGCCGAGGGCAACCGCATTGCCTTCGTACATCCCGCCTCTTTCAATGGTGTGCTAATCGAACTGGAAGAAAAGCCTAAGTAACGTCCTGAAGTTCCGCCTCACGTCCGCAACGCCGGCAGCTGCCGCTGTTGCGATGGTTGAGACGTCCGCATTCGCATCTCCACAACGTCTCGCGTTCAGCGAAACCTACTCGCTTCATTTGCTGCTGTCTTCGTCGCGCCAGCATATAGAAGATAACGAGCGCAAACATGGCTCCCACGTAGTACCGGAGATTGTCGCTGGGCGTGCCGAAGACATCGGGAACGATCTGACCGCCGTACGCAAAGCCGTCCATCATGTGGACGAAGTCCAACTCGGCCTCCGAAGACACTGAAGGTGCTACTCTGCCCCACAACGTGAACAGCAACTGGTGACCCTCGGGAGCTTGATACAGGGTCCCCTGGATACGGTGCCACAGGCTGATCGCCGTCACGGTGTCGAGAGTGAGAAACTCGATCACGAACCACGCCTTGTCGCCTTCGAGAAAGCCCTGGTTGATCAAAACCTCGGCTCGCGGTAGCTGCATGATCACGACATCTATGACGGAATCCACGGCGTGGCGAAATCCTTGTTTATCATGAACCGCCTGGTCCTTGGCGATTATCGACTTGAACACCAGCAACTCCGCCGAAATCTCCTTACTTGTCAACTGGTAGGGAAAGTCGCCTAATCCCGGAGTAACCTCCCACCCCTTGGGGAGTGGAATCCGAACATCATCGTGCAGCTGAACGACCTGGTTTCCCGCCTGAGACGACGAGCAAAGTACCAGGAGGCAGATAATTATCCGAGCGAAGTGCATATCTTATAGGTCGGAAGAACGGCACTTCTCGCCACCTTGGGGAAGAATGCTGGGATGGTTTGGTTTCTAGAAGTTCTTGCTAAGACAGTCGCGAACGATGGCCGTGCGTTCCTTGAGGAAGCTCTTTCGATCGACGACCGGTTCGTAGACGAAACTTCGGCCTTCCTTGGCACGACGAAGGAAGCCCTTTTGATGAAGGCGCGCCAATACGGTCATTACGGTGGTATAAGCCGGTCGAGGGGATTCCGGCCACAGAAAGAGGGCCTGTTTGACCGTCAGACTCTTGCGCTTCCACGCCAGTGTCATTAGACGAGCTTCGGTCGGACCCAGGAAGACCTCAATCCCCTTGGCGTGAGGATTGAAGTAGAATCGTGGCTCACTCATTGGAAGTCGAGGCGTGGTTACTTCGCTTGACTATCATCGATATCCCGAGAACAATGATGGCCGCCGGCCAAAAGTAGTCCCACATATCTCCGCGAATGATATCGAAAGTGTCGAGTAGCATCAGGCCCCCGAGCAGTATTAGCAGCAGACCCCAAAACATGATTCAGCCTCCGCGAATTCTCTGTTGCATTCTAGCTGTTGATTTCCTTCAGACGCTCGACCACCAGAACGGCGACTTCTTCGAGCATCTCCTTGTCTTCTCGACCGAAATGGGCCGGTTGATCGGAGTCGATGTCGATCTCTCCCATACATACCGAACCGTCCATCAGCGGCACTACAATCTCAGATCTGGTGGTCAGCGAACAGGCCAGGAAACGTTCGTCGGACTTGACGTCGTCGACCAATACGGTTTCCTTCTGAGATGCCGCCGCTCCACAGATACCACTCGAAAGGTCGATCTTGGTGTGCTCCGTCTCCGGTCCAATGTACGGTCCCACTTCGAGGTGATCGCCGCGCATCATATAAAAACCGGTCCAGTTGTAACCCTCGGAAAAACCGTCAATCAACTCGGCCGCGACTCGGAGGACCGTCTCCTCGGTCTTCTCTTCGGCGATGGCAATGCGGATGTTGTCAACCAGTTGTCGTCGTTCGTCGCTTATCACAGCAGCTCCCTTATCACCTTGAGATTGTCCATTGAAGTCTCCGGCGGCATTGAGCAACCCGGTCCTAGAATCAACCGCTCAGGTGCATGCTCCTTCTTGATCTCGTGCATCTTGTTGGCGATCTCGTCGGGATCACTGTGCAGCAACCAGCCGTTCTGATCGACACCTCCGACAATCGTCTTGCCCTGCATGAACTCGTAGGCGCGATCGATGGGCGAGTTGGTCGGATCCTCACTGGCCCAGTTGTACATCTGACTTTTGTAGTCTATCTCCACGAGTTGCTTTAGGTAGTTCTGACTGGAACATACGTGGAACAGATTAATCGCATCTTCCTGGCTGGCTTCAACAACCTTCAGATCGTAAGGGATACCAAACTTCTGGTATTCTTCCCAGGTGATCATTCCCTCCGAGGCCCACTGCGTCGTGGCGAAGAACAGCCCATCGGCTCCGGCATTTCGAAGCTCCACCGAGAAACGGGCATAGGTGTCGGTGATCGCCTCGAGGGCAGGCACAAAGGCATCGGGGTACTCTCGCAGGTGATTGACAACCGTCTGCTGATCGGCGACCAACCGTCCGGCCACCGCCAACGGCGAAAAGACCGTCATAAGTACCGGCAGATCGTCTCCCACCGCCTTGCGAATCATCGAGACGACTTGCAGATGCTCGGCCAGAACCGGACTATCCAACGGCAGTGGTTTGATCTTCGACCAATCTTCCGGCTTCTCCACCGGGAAACTGCTCTTGGCGTGTTTCCTGAACTCGTGATGAGAGTAATCTAGATGCAGCCCCCAGTCCTGGGCATGATAGTCGGCCCGGGGATTAATCTTCATGAAATCCCAATCGAACGTTTTCTGGAAGCCGACCATCGCCTCGACAGTGCCTTGGGCATGATGTTCCATATCAAAGAAGTGACGCCAGAACGAAGCGGCGAAACGGTCGGGGCGTTCGCCGGCGAAGATCATTTGGAGTCGTTCGCGGTGGCTGTACTTTTCCATGCTATTCCTTAAGTAGTAATCGTCCAACGGTTTCAGACTTGAACCCGTCGATTGCAGGCCCGGTTCCCCGGAATGAAATCCGGGACCGGAACACCGGTTCTGAGGCGTAAATATACGTTCTCGGGTTGGCTGAGGTCAACGCTGATTATTTCCTGAGCATTGTCTTGCAAAATGCTATAGCAGTCTGACGGCGATGCCGAAAACATAGGAAGACAACCGTTTATGGCGCAACACGAGGAAAACAGATGCCGTCTAGGATTCTTGTAATCGATGACGAAGAATCGATGTGCAAGTTCATGGAGATCATGCTCTCCAAGGAAGGCTACCGAGTCGAAGTAACCGACTCGGGACGCCAGGGTATCTCCCTGCTCAAGGAAAAGAACTACGACCTGGTGATAGCCGACTTGAACATGCCGGAGATGAGCGGGATCGATGTGCTCCGTGAGGTCAAGTCGTTCAAGAGCGGCCAGGAGCTTTTGGTAATGACCGCCTACGCCTCGGTCGATTCGGCCATTGAGGCCATGAAAGAAGGCGCCGCCGACTACATCACCAAGCCGTTTAAGGTTGATGAGATCAAGATGGTGATCGAGCGAATCATCAACCGCAAGACCCTCATCAAAGAGAACGAGAATCTGAAGAAACAACTCCAGGGGCAGAACTCATTCGACAACATCATTGGGACCTCGGAGCCGATAGCCAAACTTAAGAAACTGGCCAAGCGTGTGGCCTCGTCGGACTCGACAGTGCTGATTCGTGGCGAGTCCGGTACCGGTAAAGACCTCATAGCCAAGGCGATTCACAACCAGTCGCCACGTTGTGGCGGGCCTTTCGTTACGATCAACTGCGGCGCCCTGCCCGAGAATCTGCTTGAGTCGGAGCTGTTCGGTCACAAGAAGGGTTCTTTCACCGGCGCTATCAAAGACAAGGATGGTTTGCTTAAAGCGGCCGACGGCGGGACCTTCTTCCTCGACGAAATCGGCAACACCTCGCTGTCGATCCAAATCAAGCTTCTGCGCGTGCTCGAGGACAAGATGGTCACTCCGGTCGGCGGTACCAAACCGGTTGAGGTAGATGTTAGGCTAATCGCCGCTACCAACGCCGATCTCGAAGATGACGTCCGCTCCGGCCGATTCCGCGAGGATCTGTTCTATCGGCTGAACGTCATCCCGTTGTACATGCCGCCTTTGCGCGACCGCGACGCCGATATCGCTCTTCTGGCCAAGCACTTCATCCGACTGTACTGCGACAACCTCAAGGTGCCGGTGAAAGATATCGAAGATGAGGCCCTCAGTCAGTTGCTGCACTACAACTGGCCGGGTAATGTCCGAGAGCTGGAGAACACTATTGAACGTGCGGTCCTGCTTACACGGACCGAGACAATCGAGTTGTCGGATCTTCCGGAGAAACTGACCGCCCCGATCAAGGCCACTGTGGTACGAGAACAAGAGCCCGACAATCCTACTTTGGAATCGATCGAGAAGGCCTACATCCATTTTGTGATGACTCAGACCGACGGCAAGAAGAGCCAGGCAGCCAAGATCCTCGGGATCGACGCCTCTACATTATATCGCAAGCTGGAACGATACAATTTGAAGGAATATAGCCCGGCAGCCGGCAAGCGCTCAAAGCGCACTCGCTCCGAAGCATGATCTCGAAAGTTTCTGCCCACGGTTTGAACAGACGGGTGGAACATTTTTTGCCGCTAAACAAGTCGGATGTAGCAACGGAAAGCAAGATGAGGATCTTATGAGAAGTCGACACCACTCGACGCGGGGCTTCACTCTTATTGAGTTAATGATTGTAGTTGTAATCATTGGTATATTGGCTGCCCTGGCCGTTCCCCGGTTCATGGCCGCTACCATTCGGACAAAACAATCGGAGGCCAAGGCGATCCTTAAACAGATTTATGTCAACGAACGCACCTATATGCAGCAAAATCCGGCAACCGAGTACTTCTACCAGGCGCTCCCGGCCAGTGCAACCAACCCTAACCGCCTGGCTCCTATATGGATCGAGATAATGACGACATCCAAGTATGGATTCACGATTTCTGATCCAGGTGACGGCGGATTCATTGCAACCGCAACCGGCAATATCGATGATGACGCCTTTCTAGATGTCTGGACTATTGACGACAAAGGCGTTGTCTGGAACGACGCCAACGACGTCGACGACGCCAACAACCCCCGTCCATGATATATCGTAACAACCGTTACGACCTGGAAAACGCCCCGCTTTGCGGGGCGTTTTCTGTTGGAGTATCCACTGAATGTCCGGCAGGATCTATCCCGTCTTGCAACTTGCATATCGCCAGCGACTATTGCGAAATGCAAATGGGGAACTCGCTACACTTCCCCCAAAACTGGGGGCGATTACCTACAACAATCCCGACCCAGAACCTAACCTACTGTTCAGCAACAGCTTTCCATTGCGCAAAGTTAGTCCACCCCCGTTGGCCCACCTTTTGCGATATCCGGGGCATGATGACAAAGCAAACTAAAACCACAAAGTGTTTAACGGTAGGTAGGAGAGATTCAATGTTCCAGAGAATGCACAACCGCAAGGGTTTCACCCTGATCGAGCTCATGATCGTGGTCGTTATCATTGGTATTCTGGCCGCTCTGGCCATCCCGCGTTTCATGCAGGCTACTACTAAGTCCAAGCAGTCGGAAGCCAAGGGCATCCTGAAGCAGATCTACACCATGCAGCGCACTGAGCGTCAGTCCAACGGCGAGTACCTGGTCTGCGCCTCTGACGATGCTGATGATTTCCGCGCTCTCGGCGTCGAGCTGCCGGATAACAAGAACTACGCGTACGAGGTTACCTCCGGTGACGTCACTGCTGAGTTCCTGGCCGAAGCCACCTGGGATATCGATGGCGATGGCAACGAGGACAAATGGCAGATCACCGAGGCCGGAGAGCTCTGGTGCGCCTACGATGACGTGACGGATACTGACAACGGAGACTACGCAGGCTAAACCTGCCCCTCAGTATCCTGAGATTAGACGCCCGCCACCTCGGCGGGCGTCTTCGTTTGTGGTTGATTTGCCTCCCCCCCAGGACTTAGTTTTAGTCCATGCGTTTCCTCATCATATCGATCGCCGTTTGCCTGTTGGCCGGGTCTGTTGCCGGCCAGACAGAAGTACCCCCGGAGCAGTTCGGACTCGAACACCTGACCGAGTTCCTCGGGCTCAAGCCGAACGACATCAGCTATCGCTCAGACTACACCGAGCCGGATACATTCCGCCTCAAGATCGTCGCCGACCTGATGGCTGAGCCTCTGAACATGGTCTCATATACGGATGACATTAGAAAGGCGGCTGTTCTCAATCAGCCGGAAATCCTCTCCTCGGTCCTATTCGGCGACCTACGCGGCGAGCACCAGATCGATCGGGCTCCCCCCTACCAGGCAACCATCGATGAGGTGCAGGCCACCTACAATCTATTCTATACCGAGATCGAACTAAACCAGCTCCTCACCCGGGCAGCGACCCATCTGGAGGTCATTATCCCGAAGTCTTCGGAAGTCTCGTTCGCCCGACTCTCCTCAGAGCAAAGGAGATTTCTCCCCAAAGAGTTCAAGGAGTTGCTGGTTTCGCGGGTTGAGGAAGAGTTCTTCTCGCCCCAGCAGATCGACTCCATGGAATCGACCGAAGAGGGCTACGTCGAGGAGTTCGTTACTTTCGGCAACAAGATCGACACCGACCCACTCCTTCGAGCCGGAATAGATTGTCTGCGCGACTTAATCCTCTACGGGAGAATCCTCCGAGAGAACATTGGTTACGACCGGATCTACGCCGAAGAAATGCTGATGGGCACCGGCTATCTTCCGGACGAAAAGACGCGCAAAAACTATCTGGGGATGCAGGACGGCTGGATAATCGGAGGCCCGGGCAACGACTACTACTCGGGTGACTACACCTTTATTCTGGACTTGGGCGGGGACGACGTCTACGACCTCGAGTATGACCCAAAGAACCCCCATCCGGTGGTGATAATCGACTTCCGCGGCGACGACGTCTATCGCGGAAAGACCGATTTTGCTCTCGGATCCGGCTGCATGAGTGTCGGCTTGCTCCTGGACTATTCGGGAAATGACTATTACTCGGCCAGGTCATTCAGTTTGGGCTCCGGATTTTTCGGGCTGGGTATCCTCTGGGACGGCGGTGGCGATGATCGCTACGACGGTGACACTCACAGCCAGGCAGCGGCCAGTTTCGGAATGGGTCTTCTGATCGACGAAGGTGGCCGCGATGTTTACAACGCCGCCCTCTATTCGCAGGGCTTCGGCTTCACCCGGGGCATCGGCTGCATGTACGAGCGAGGCGGCTCTGACAGCTATTACGCCGGCGGTAAGTACAAGGACATCTTGCGCTACGCCGACCATTACCTCTCCCTCTCGCAGGGATTCGGTTACGGCCTTCGGCCCTGGATGTCGGGAGGGGTCGGCGCCATAGTCGATCTGGAAGGCAACGACAACTACTATTCCGATATCTTCGCCCAGGCCGCATCCTACTGGTGGTCGTTGGGTCTGATCTACGACTCCAGCGGACACGACAACTACCAATCCTTCCAATATGCCCAGGGCGCTGCGACTCACATGACACTGGGAGTACTGATCGACGACTACGGCAACGATGTTTACTTCGGCAAAGGTCTCATGCACGGCTGCGGCCACGACTATTCCTGCGGAATGATTCTCGACCGTCACGGCGATGACACCTACACCGCCTACGACCTTTCCCAGGGAGCCGGATCGGCCAACGGAGCGGGAGTGCAGATTGATCTGGAGGGCAACGATCGGTATTTCGTGAAGAACCCCAAAAACACTCAGGGCTATGGCAACCCCCGTCGCGATTTCGGATCGATCGGTCTGTTCATCGATCTGGGCGGTGAGGACCAGTATATCGGAAACGGCCGCAACAACTTCTACTGGCGGACCGACTCCAAATGGGGCGGAGGTATGGATATCGAACTCAATCCGCCCGACAGCACGGAGGACACGCCATGAACAACAAGTTTGTGATAGCGGTTGTCTTCGTTCTGGCCATCTTATGTTCGGGATCGGCGGTGGCTCAGGATGCAGGCCTGAAGGCTAAGTTCGACTCGCTGTTCATCCTGGCTTCCTCGGGCGAGGTCTATTTCCGCGACTCGGTGGAGCCGGCCAAAGACTCGATCGCTGCCCTCGGCGAGGATGTGGTCCCATTGCTGATCGACAAGTTCACCACCAAGTCAGCTCGCGAACGGTGGTCTGTAATTCACATCCTGAAGCGGATTGGCTCGCCAGCGGTCCCCTATTTGGTACGGGCTCTGAACCGACCTGACGGCCTGGTGGTACAGCGAGTCTGCTGGGCCCTCGGAGACATAAAGGACTCAACCGCAGTGACAGCCCTGAAGGAAGTGTCAGGCCACAAACGGTGGCAGGTGCGTGACCAGGCGATCGGCGCCCTCGGAAAAATCGGCCACACCGACGGAGCGCCTTCGGTGTTGGCAGGATTGACGGACACAATCGGCCAAGTCCGCAAAGCAGCCGCCGTCTCTTGCGGCAAGCTGGCAATTGAAGAGTCGACCGAGCAACTCGTACACTTGTTGGGCGATGATTTCTACGGTGCTCGGATGTCGGCTATGCACTCGCTCCTGAATCTGGATACGGCACAAGTGGTAGCGGTCCTGGCCGACTCAATGCAATCAGCCAATGACTTTGTCGGCGATCTTGCCTGCCAGATTCTGGGCAAGTTCGGCAACGAAACGGCCATGGACCTGCTATTTCAGGAGGCCACTTCGGAGAGTCCCGACCGCAGGGCTCATGCCGCAGTGGCACTCATCGTTGGTGACCCTGAGAATCAATGCGGTTATCATGACCTCCTTTTCGAGCGCGAGACCGATCCGGTCGTTCTGCTAAAGATGAAGTCCGCCGTACAAGCGAACGAAGATGGACAATGACAAACTCAATCGCAAACTGGGGCAACTCGGAAGTCTTATAGGCTCAAAGTCAAAGAAGTCCCAGTCTTCGCCCAAGTCTCCCCCTGACCGCTATCGCAAGTTCGCCTCTAAACTTCAGGGCGAGCTATACTCCAACTTTGCCGGATCTTTTTGTATTGTTCGGGAGCGTTACGGACGTGACTACACCCACGGTACGGCTGAACTCGGGAAGACGGACCTTCGTCCGGTACCGGAGCATGCGTTCGAAATCGACGATTCTCCCGGTACAATTCCCTTCGAGTCGATGCTCTTTTTCGATACCGAGACCACCGGCCTCGGCGGCGCCGGAACGGTGCCCTTCCTGGTCGGGTGCGGATCGATTGTAGACGGCAGCTTCGAGGTACGTCAGTATCTGGTCCCGGACTATCCCGATGAGACCGCTATGCTCGAAGCGCTGCAGGAGGAACTCACTCCCGAGACCTATCTGGTCACCTACAACGGCAAGTCGTTTGACCTCCCGTTGGTGCGAGACAGGTTCATTATCAACCGAGTGGCCCGGGAGATCCCCCTGGCCGGCCATATCGACCTCGTCCATGCCTGCCGCCGCCTGTTTCGCCGTCGCCTGGTCGACTGCAAACTGACCAACATCGAACGAGAGCTGTTTGCCTTCCATCGCAACGACGACATCCCCGGCTATCTGATTCCCTCCATCTACTTCGATTGGCTCTCCGAGGACCGCCTCGACCTTCTGCCCGAGGTCCTGCTGCACAATCGGCTGGATATCGTGACGCTGCTTTTTCTGACTCGGCACATCGCCGACGTCTTCGAATCTGAGGGGGAAAGCCTCTACGAGACCGACGATCTCCATTCTCTGGCCCGGATCTACGGCCGCCGCAGGCAGGACAACGAAGTAGCCAGGCTATACGAGCGGATTGACGAAGGCGCCGGACTATCCGATGACGCTCTTTTCTACCACGCTCAATCTTTCAAACGGATGGGTGACTGGTCGCAGGCGGTCGGAATCTGGGTTCGATTGGCCGATTCCGAGTCTCGACAGGGTTACTTGGCCTGCCTGGAACTGGCCAAGTATCACGAACACCGAACCAAGGATATTGGACTTGCCCTACAGTACGCCCGGCAGGCCTCCAGATCCGTTCCCACGGCCATCTCACACCGGGAAGCTCTACAACACCGCCTCAACCGACTTGAGCGCAAACTAGCCGACTAGCTGTATCTTATCTTACCACAATCTGCCATCACTTGAACATTTCGCCTCAGCGGCTCAATTCCATCCCGCCGAGTCCGATAAATTAGGTAGAACCCAAGGATGGAAAGAGACTTATGAGCGACGATATCTTCAAACAGATTCTCTCCGACCACAAGGAACTCTCTTCACTGCCGCAGACCCTCGCAGAAGTCCTGCGTATCATCAAAGATGACACAGCCTCGGCCCAGAGCCTGGCCACTGTCATCATGCGCGACCCGCCGCTCACCGCCAAAATGCTGCGAATTGTCAACTCGCCCTACTACGGCGGCCGACAGGTATCGAGCGTTTCTCAGGCGGTTGTTACTCTGGGAATGAGGGCCATTGCTGCGCTGACCCTGTCGACCTCCATCTACGACATGACCGGGAAATGGCAATCCACCATCGAGAGAACTCGCTTCTGGCGACACTCTCTTCAAGTAGCTTTGTGCAGCCGTATGCTGGCCAAGGCGGCCCGCTATCCCTATCCCGAGGAGGCCTTCATCTGCGGTCTTCTTCACGATATCGGAGTCCTGGTTCTGGAGAAATCGTTCCCCGAGAAGTTCGACCGGATTTGGCGTCAGGTCGAAGCCGGAGAACAGCTCAGCGACCTCGAAGAGGGCATCTGGGGTACCGATCATGCCCGGGTGGGACAGTTCCTGCTGGAGCAATGGCAGTTGCCGCCGCTTATATGTCAGGCCGTGGGACAGCATCACAGCCAGATTCTGCAGTCCGAATCTGATCCCGATCTAGTCCCCTCACAGATTGTTGCCCTGGCCAACTGCCTGTCCAACTTCACAGTTGCGCGGGCACGCCCGGAGCTGTCTCTCGACGTCGAACGAAAAGAAGCCCTCCGCGACAAGCTTGATATCGATCCGGCCGCTCTCAAGGAAATCGAGAAGCAGATCATTCCGGTCACCCTGGAAGAAGCTAAGTTCCTCGAGATAAACATCGGCTCCCAGGAAGAGATTCTGATGGAAGCCAACGCGATCATCTACGACCACTATCTCTCGGTCGAAAACCTTCTTCGGGAGAATCGGAGAATGCAGCGCGAAGCTGCCCGGACGCAAATGGAGAAAGCGGCGCTGGACTCGCTCAAGACCGTGACTGCTACCTTCAACCATTACATCAACAACGCTGCTGCCACGATTCTCGGTCGTGCTCAGTTGGTGGAAGTAAAGCTGGAAAACGGTGGAAACGACCCCGACGGCGAGATCGCCCGCGCCATGCAGATTATCGTCCGAAGCGTCGGCACGATTTCGACTGTTATGGAAGAACTAAAGCAGTTGACGCAGTTCAAGACTACCGTCTATCACGATGATACCTATATCATCGATATCGAAAACCGCGTAAAACAGCGCCTCGAGGAGTTGGAAGAGCTGGCTCCCGTGGCCTCCAACCAATAGACTTCAATCTGACAGAGATTAGTTGGCTCGACGCACAAAAATGGTCGAGCCGTTGGCCGTGACGTTGACTTTGCTGGCAGGTGCACCGACTTTCACTTCGCCCCGCTGCATTCCCTTTTCCTCCCATAGGTGTACACCCTGCGCCACCGACACGTCGCACTCGGTCATCGAGAGAAGCATGTGGAAATCGGTGTGCTTGGAGTAGGACAGGTCGAGCACTCCGTGCTCAACTGCGATCGAGGAGTATCCTGAGAAAGGTTCGTCAACTCTCAGGGCGACGGTGCCGTGTTCGGCATTTACAACCATCGGTCCAGACAGGGAGCGGCCAACAATATCGGAATGGGCGTTCTCGATCTCCAGAGGGCCGCGAATGTCACTGACCTTGACCATACCGTGTCTGTTGACCAGTTTCACTTCGCCGGTGACCTGTTCCACGACCAGCGGCTGGTAGACATTGGAAACGACCAAATCCCCGGCATGCTCGATAATTTCGACCGCGCCGTTGGAGTTGTCGAGTATGAGGTCGCCCTTAAAGTCGGACACACGAATGGTTCCGTTGTTGCGGATCTCGGCACTACCGGCGCAGGCATCAAGCAGGATTGAGGAGTAGTCGTTCTCGATCTCGATATCGGCGTGACAGTCGATAAAGGTCAGCGGACCGTTGGCGCTCTGCACCTCGAGCTGCCCCCTAACGCCGGTGACCAGGACGGTACCGGATTTGTTGTTCACCTCTACGTCGCCCTTGATATCGTCGACCCTGACCTGCGAGTTTCGCCCGACGAGTCTCAGACCCTGGTCGAAATCGGATACGTCGACCGACCCGAAACTGTTCTTCACGATCAGCGGGTTCCCTCGGGGAGCCTGAACTTCGATTTCTCCCTGAACGATGTGACTATGAGGATCCGAGATTTTCGGCAGCTTGATCTCAACATAAATCGCCTTGTCGCGTGGAAGCATATGCAGGCCGATGGACTGGGCCAACTTTTCGGCTCTCCGCTGGGAAGGAGCATGGATTTGATACTCGCACTGAGCAATGACCTTCTTGCTGTTGGAGCCGATTACGCGCAAGCGACCCGACGGATTGACGATGTAAATCGGCACATCGCTGCTGCTTACTGCCAGGGTGTCGTAGATTTCGCGATAGAACTGGTTTTCGGACACGCGAAGATCGACCAGCGGCTTGATGTCATCCTGACGGGGGAACTCAGGCATCGGTGGGAGTTCGGGGAGTTCCGGGAGTTCTCCCAACTCGGGGAGTGCCGGTGCCTGGGGAATCTCGATTACCATTTCGCTGCTACTATCGGGGAGCACGATCCACACATCGTCCTGTCCTTCAATCGCCCGGACCTTAATTCGGTATTTATCTCCCTTTTCGTTGACGAAGACAATGTATTTCTCAAGATCGGCTCGGGCCTGAGCCTCAGCCACTGAGATAGCCATCTTCGTAAATTTGTCGATCAACCCCATCAAGTCAGTGTCTTCGCTGAGCCGATCCTCGACTTCATCTTTGAGATACTCATAGATAACTTCCAGCTCCTGCTGAAGAGTCTTCGACAACATCCGCGCCTTGGTGTTGGACCTCGTCTGAGGACTCATCTTCTCCATGAGTTTGATTTTGCGACGGGTGTTGCGTATGTATCTCTTCAGTGCGTCCGCCGACTCCTGCAGATGGAAGACCTCGTCGGCGATGCCGTCCCAATCGTCGTCCGACTCCGCCTCTGCCTCGAGCTGGTCAATTTCGCGACGCACCTCGTCGAGTTCCTCTTTGTACTCGGAGAGGTTGTATCGCAGTTCTTCCATTATCTCGGCATTTTCCTCTGCGGCACTCTCGTCTTCGAGTACCGAGTCATCCATGTCCGCGAGTTGGTCTCTGAGACTCTCCAACTCGTCCATAACATGTTCGTAATCCTGATAGGCCGAGGAATCGCTAATCACTCGATAGTAGTCCTCAAGCGCCCTGACATATGCCTTGGCCTGCTTGCTCTCCAGGCGATCGAAGGAGTATCGGAACTCGGTGGTGAGGGCGCGAAGATCGCCCAGGAGTCGCAGATAGTCTTCGGTCAGCAGTTTGGCTTCCAGGCCGAGGGAGTAGACACCGGTGTCTTCTTCGTCATCGAACAAGTGGAATCGCTGGGGTTTCTGGCCGTGCACCGAAGACACCAGAACCAGGCTTATCAAGGCCAGCAGTGCCAACCAGAACAAACGTTCTGTATATCCCGATGTTGCCGAACGAACTTTGGCTCGTGGACGGTCCCCGTCCCAGGGATCTTCCACGTGCGCATGTTCCCTGAATGTCTTGGATCCGTTGATGTAAGCCTTCTTGTTCAAACTGTGTATCCTATCGGCCGGGGTGAATCCGGTCGCCGGTGCTTTTTGATCTGCACTTACTAATACGCATACGACCTTGCATGGTTTCCATACCAAACCATCAATCTAATGCTAAGACCGCCAATATCAACAGTTTTCCGGAGAAACAACCTCCCAATATCGTCCGTATTGATACCAAACAGACTCAATTTGTTGAATGTTCAGCTGCGATCTACCATCTAGAATCAGGCAAACAAACCAAGCCCGGAGAAAACCATGGAAGAAGAGCGCCCCTTGTCAGACGGATACGCGTCTGTTGATCCTTCACCGGTCGCAAACCAGCCGGTCAACGACAATCTACCAAGCCCTACAATACCTTGGGGCTGGTTGAGGGCCCTGATATTCCTTGTCGCCTCGCTAGCCGTAATAATCGGGACCGGCATATTCATCGCCCTTGTAATGGGTCACAACCTGGGCGACAACTCCGCAGGTTCGTTGGAAGACCCCATGACTTTGCTGAGTTACTTCCTTCTGGTTGGCACTATGATGGGACTAATCTGGTTCTTCCGCTACGTAATCGACCGGCGACCACTGGTCTCCCTCGGCTTTTCCCTTCGCGCACCCTTCGGGCGCGACTTGCTCGTTGGCCTGGCCTGGGGAGTCGGTCTTCTGGCCCTCACCTTTGCAATCCTGTATGTCCTCGGAGCGGTGACAGTGGTGGGCACCGATTTCCCGACTCGGACAATTCTGATGGGAATCCCTACGCTGTTTCTCGCAGCCGCCATGGAAGAGATCATGTACCGGGGTTACCTCCAGCACAATCTAATGCAGTCGATGAACAAGTGGCTGGCAATCGGAATCGTAGCCGCACTCTTCTCGCTCATGCACGGCGCCAATCCCAATGTAAGCTGGGCCGGACTGGTCAATATCGTTCTGGCCGGCCTGCTCCTGGGAGTGTACTACATGCACCGCCAGAATCTGTGGTTTCCAATAGGCTTGCATTTCACCTGGAACTACTTTCAGGGACCGGTTTTTGGCTCGCCGGTCAGTGGAATCGAGCTTCACAGCATTCTCAAGCTGGAGTTCCAAGGCAACGAGCTAATTAGTGGGGGCAACTTTGGTTTCGAGGCCTCACTGATTGCATCGTTAGTAATCCTTCTGACGGCCATAGCGCACCACTATATCTACCGTCCCTCCAAGGAGCCTGAGTCTTCCGCCTCATAGCTGTATAGATTCTGCACAGATCGGCCGATAGAATACAAAAGGATTCTTGCGGCCCGGGCCGGGGCTAGTCGCACTTATGCCCCAGTAACCGGCCGCGCAATCGGGGCTGATCGCAGAATGAGTAAGACCAAAGACGTCACCAAAACACAACCGCGACGGCTGGGCTCGGATCAAAACCGGCTGGCGCGATCTCACGACCTGCTCGATGTATTCTCGGCGGAAACAACTTCGGCAACTCACGAGGACAGACAGGTCGGAAGGACTCCCTCGCCGTCCCTCAAGAAGCTGATCCTTAGATCGGGCCCCGAGGACAACGTGACCGTAGGCGTTCGACAACTTCGCAGCTCCTTGACGCTGCATCGAATGATAGAGTCCCCCCGCTCCGACATCTACGATTTCTGCCTCAGGTCGGCGATCGATCTGACCCAGTCAGAACACGGATTCCTGGCTTTCGTAGACCAGGATCACCTGTATATCCCTGCCTGGAGCCGCCCCGGACAATCCGGAAGCACCGTGGGGAATCGTCCGCTTATCTGCCCCATCCACTCGGCCGACTATTGGGCGGCTGGAATCAAGACCGGTCAAACAGTTCGCTTCTCGGATTCGCCCGGACGCGACCCGCTGAAACGGGGATTTCCCGGCGACCCGGGAAACATCAGTACTTGCGTCAGTGTCCCCTTTGTGGTCGGAGACAAGCCGCTGGCCATGATCACCATGGCTAACAAAGAGGGGAGCTATACCTCGGCCGACGTACGCTTTCTGGAACGTTTTCTCACCGATTTGTGGCATGTCATTCAGCGAAGCAAGACGCTTGACGCTATCGACGAAAGCGAAAAGCGGTACCGGCTGCTGGTTGACACTATGAACGAAGGCCTGGTAGTATTGGACGAGAAGTTCAAGGTCCGCTATGCCAACGACGGGTTCTGTAAGATGCTTGACTATCGGCGGGACGATATCGCTTCGCGATCGGTAGCTATGTTTCTTTCCGAGTCGGACCAATCGACGTTTTACGAGAAGATCGCCGAAAGCCGAGAACAGATCCCCCGGTCGTACGAAAGCGATTGGCTTACGCGCGACGGACGTCGTGTGCCGGCAATCGTATCTCCCCGACCGATTTTTGATACCTCGAACAACTTCGTCGGTTCGTTCGCAGTGATAACCGACATCACCGAGCAGAAGGAGAACGCCCGAAAACTGACTCGCATGAACGAAAGCCTGGCTGCCGAGCAGGCCGCCCTGACTCAGAAGAACATCGCCATGCAGGAGATCATGCAGCAGATAGAATCGGAGAAGGACCAGATCCGCGCTCAGGTCCAGGCCAATATCGAACGTATCGTTATGCCGATCATGAGACGGCTGGACGAACATGCCGCACCCGACCTGAACGAATACCTGCGTCTTCTCGAGGATTGCCTCCTGGATGTCGCGGCTCCCTTCATGAACCAGATGGAAAGCCGGTTCTCCTCGCTTTCGCCGCGCGAGTTGGAAATCTGCAACATGATTCGTAACGGCATCTCCAGCAAAGAAATAGCGTCACTGCTAAACACTTCCGTGCACACCGTTCACAATCAACGCAAGCAGATCCGAAGAAAGCTCGGCCTGACCGGGAAAGGCAACAATCTACTGACTTTCCTGCAATCTAACCGATAGTTCTGCTACGCCGAATTAATGGCTATTGGACATAGCCATTCTGTAACTATTCATCCACCATCGATCGATCGACACATCTGTCGATCTCCTTATTAGAACTTGGAAACTACTGGCGGGACAGCTAGAAGAGGTACACTGCAAGACAGAATGCGAGTCTGGTTCGGATTCGAGGGGGCTGTCTTGAAAAAGGGTTCTTTGAGGTAACAATGAAGAAGGTCGATGGAACAGGTCAACGGTGCAGTTTCAGCTCGACAGGGATGCTGACCAAAGCTGTTGCACCAAAAAGGGGGTGCCAAGGACGGGCAACTGCCCGTTGGCCCATCGCCGGATTCAATTGTGCTCAAAATGGGGGCGACGCAACGAATTTCTGCCCAAAGGGGGCTGATCCAGAAGGGGGCTTTTGGGGAAACTCAAAGTTCGTTGAAGACTGACACTGGGACGGGGTCCGATCTCGGGCTCCGTCTCTGTCACGTCGTTTGGCGTCGAACACCCAAGCTTACGAATTGCCTACAAAACGAGGATTGCGGCAGGTCGACAACGCAGCCACAAGTTGACTTCGCCGGGATTTCTCCAGCTACTAATCCTCTTGCTGCACAGCGCGTGGGATCACCCAATCATCCCACGCGCGTCTCTTTTTGCCAACTACTGCTCGGTTACAGGAGCCTTAGCCGGCTGGCGGCTGGAACCACTGAAGAACAGCCGGGCGAGTATCATCTCGGCCGGGCAGAATTTAGTTACCGAAGACTGCAAAAGATTGAGGCCTACGAAGGCGGTCATAAGCAGCCACCAGGGCGAGACAAAATAGTACAGTACCAGCGACAGAAGCACCATGGTGCCGGCTAACATTCGTATTGAGTTCTCCAAAGTCATAATTTATCTCCTTGTAAATCGTGAGGCGGGATTGCCCCCAATCCCGCCTCTGTCGTAAACGCCTCTCAACGGTGCTAAAATCCGTAGGTCATCTTGAGGTATACATTATCGTTCAACTGGAACTGACCAAACTCGGTCGACTCATCTTTGCCGTCAAAGGCATTGCCACCGACTGTTAGAGTAATCTCGTCAGAGTACTTGTAGGCCGCCGATACGCGGGCGTACCAGTCCTCGTCAGTCGGCGAGAAAAACACGAATCCGGACAGGGTCAGGTTCTCATCCATCAAGAGTCTTGTAATGCGACTGGTCACCAGGTGGCGAACCTCATCGCGGATGTACATTCCCGAACCTTCACGCTCGGCCACATACTTGTCGTGATCCATCATGAAGTCGGCCTGCCATTGAAGATTCGCAGTAAGGTTGGTAGCGACCTGTCGTTCAAAACCGAGCATTCCGGTAACGGAGGAGTTCGGCATGAGCGGATTGTCGCCATCGGGATCATCCTGGTTGTCGAACATGCCGCCCTCCAGCCAGAGGATACCGCCGAACAGCGGACCGCGCACCGAGGCGCCGTAAACGGCCAGCTCCGGATAGACCGGCATCGGCATAAACGACTCGCCCATAGGCACCATCACCGCGCCCATCGGGTTCTTGTAGAATCCACGATAGAAGTAGAGGGCCGAGGTGAAGTTGCCCAGGCGGCGCTGGTAGCGAAACGCAAACTCACCGTTCTCAAACTTCGATTCCGGCGTCGGTACATCAAAGAAGTAACCTTCTCCCACAATTCCCTGGCCGTTGAAGTAGCTCAGTTTGCGACCGGTAGGCAAACGGTTGGGTTCGAACCGAGGCGTCCATACGAACGAAAACGATCCCAGCTTGCCGGCATAAAAATCTGTCCTGATCGCCGTCTGCGGAGCTTTCAGATACTGGTCGTCGCGCCCCACGAAAAACGAACGGTAGTCCTTGGCGAAGACATCGTTGATGAAAATCAAATCGCCGGTTCCCCAGGTAAGGATTTGACGGCCGGCTTTAACATCTAAGCTGGAGCCGAGGCGGAACTTCATGAACGCCTCGCGAAGCTCAACTTCCAGGCCGGCGCTATCGGCGGCATCGTAAGTGAAATCAATTCTTCCGAAAAACTCGCCCACGTCTCCGAAGTGCTCAGCACGAAGCTGCATTCTGGTCTCGGAAGCGGTCTGCTCGGTAGCAGTCGGGTTGTTTTGGTCCAGGCGTCCGCCGTAGAGTCCCTGGAGAAAGCCGTCCATGTAGAGTTCGGCTTGTACTGGGGCCACTGCCAGTAGGAGCAGCAGCCCGACGATTGAGAACTTGATCTTGGTCTTCATGATTCTTTCCTCCCTTAGCTATCGCACATACTTCCGCGGCGGGTTCTTCAGATACCGCTCGGTGAATAGATCGGACTTCATACCAACGTTGTATTCGATGTTGGAGAACTCGATGACCGTCTTGCCACCCTTCTTGACGTTCTCCATCGAACGGGAGGTCATAGTCATGATACCGTTCACTTCTTCGATATTCTCGGCTCGGAAAACTCGTTCCAGGTTGCCCTTCTTATTGTAGTAGTTCTCGACCAGCGGAAGATGAGTCTCTTGACAAATGTAGGAGACCTTACGAGCGAATCCGCCGTAAGCCTCGACCGGGACCGATTCGATCACGTAGACGGCCTTGCCATCGATGGTCGAGTCACCAGCCATGGTATGAGTGTCCTCAGACCAATGGCGGCCGGAGACATCTTCGTAGCTGAAGTTGGATCCAACGAAGCTGGAGTTCTTGTCGTCAGCGCTGATCGGCTTGACCAGGTCGACCGAGGGTACATAGATCCAGCGCATGTCGTTACCTTCGGGCGACTTGTGCACCATGAAGGTCAGGCGGGAGACATCCGACGGCTTCTTGAAGTAAGTATAGTACTTCTGGGCGCCGCCCTCTTCCTCGTCGAGGCGGAGCATGATGAACTCCTTGACGCGCTCCTTGCCGCGCTTGGAGACGATCTTCATGCTTACGTCGGCCACTCCGTCATCGCCGGCGTAGTAATAAGCCAGGTGCGACTTTTTCATAATCTCGGCGGCATCTTCGGCAGCCGCATTCATTCCGAACATTCCCAGGCCCGCGAGGACCAAAACCAGTGTGTATGCTACTTTCTTCATTTTCTTGCTCCTTATCTACAATGCTATTTCTCTATTCTAGTTTTCCAACACTTCGCGTTGCGACACGGTCACTTCCGGGTTCGAATCCTTGTCTTTGATCCGAAAGAGCGAACTGTTGAACTTCTTCGACAGCGCCGGCAGTAGCAGCATCGTCACCAGTCCGGAGACGACCATGATGGCCAGGAAGAACGACCCGACAGTGATGTAAGGCACCAACGTGCTGAACATCATCGGGACAAATCCGATGGCAATCACCAGGACATTGCGAGTGATCGCCTGACCGGCTCCTTCGAAGATCTCGTGGAAAGCGACCCCGAAGTCCCGAGTACGCTTGTGTATCGTGCGAATTCTCTGTATGAAATGGATCGCGAAATCGACCGACAGGCCCAGCGTCAGCGATGACAGCACGGCCACCGGCATGTCGTACGGCTTGCCGATGTACCCGATGAAGGCGTAAATCGCCATGATCGTGATAGTCAGCGGCAGCATGGAGATCAATCCCCAGCGGATCGAGCGGAACAGGATGATCATCATGATGAAGACTACGATGTACGAACCCACCAGCGACGAGCGCATACCCGACACCATTTGCTCCTGCCAGGTGATATTGACATAGGGCATTCCCGACCAGTGGATCTCGATTCCTTCCGGAGGAGCGTTGGCAGCGATGTAATCATTAGCGCGCTCGACCACGCGTGAGACAGCTTGGTTGTCACCGGCTTTCAACTGAACCCAAAGATTGGCCTGGTCGTACTCCGGCGTGACAAACTTGAACAGGTCGTCAGGATTGCCTCCCGACATTTCGAACAGGAAGAGCATCTGACCGACTTCGGTCTGAGTCTTCGGCATGAACATCTGTGCCGAATCACCGCCGAACAGTTCGTAACGCACCTTCTTGACGATATCCGGAATACCGGTCACGCCTCCAACGATTTCGTCTTGGCTCAATACCTTCTGAAGGGCCATCATGTAGTTCTGTACTTCCGGATCCTTCATGCGGTCATCATCGTCACCTTCGACTACCAGGTAGTTCATGTAGGTACCGGCGAGGTGCTGGTTCATGGTGACATCGGCGACACGGATCGGGTGCGACTTCTTAAACCAGCGCACCGGATTGTCGTTGACCTCGATCAGAGTCAGCCCGACGCCCGCGATTACGACTACGACAACCGCTCCGACGATGATCCCCAGAGCCCGGCGGCGGCTGAAATCGCGGAAGCCGTGCATGAGGCTATCCAGGAAAGACTTTTCACCGTCAGCCTTGCCGAAGTTAGCCAGAGTCTTTTCGGAGATCAGGACGCCAATAGCGGGGTTGATCATCAGTGAGAGGAACCAGGCCACCAGGATACCGAAGGCCACGAATATTCCGAAGACCTGTACCGGCGGAATCGGCGTAAGGGCCAGCGAGATAAATCCTGCGATGGTGGTCATCGAGGTGAACAACATCGGAAGGAACAGCTCCTTGATCGAATGGCGGATCGTTTCCTTCTTATCGCCCCGCTTCTTATAGTGATCGTGAAACTCTGAAATGATATGGATCGAGTTGAGCACCGCGATCGGTATCAGAAAGATCGGAATCATCGACGACATGATATGAACCGTGTTTCCGGTCAGGATCAGAAGACCCATGGCCCAAATCACGGACATCATCGCGACAATCATCGGCGCCAGGATGATCTTCACTTTGCGGAAGAACATCAGCAACAACAGAAAAATGATCGCCAGGGCAGCCGGCGCTGAATAGGCCATCTGCGAGAACATTTCGGCCCCGAATGAATCTTCAGCCATCGGCAGCCCGGCGATATGATATTCGACGTCGCCACCGTGCCGCTGCGTGATCTCCTTGATCTCGCCGGCGATACGGTACGACATATCCTTGGATTCGATAGGGACAAACAAGGCGACAGCTTTGCCGTCTTCGGAAGCCAGCTTGCCGCGGAGAATCGGATTGTCGTTGATGCGGCCAAGGATGTACTTGGCTTCTTCGACCGTCTCGATCTCCTCGCCCATCAGTGATTCGATTACCAGCGTGCCGCCGGCACCCTGCTTGATATCATCGACCGTCGAGGGGGCCATGATATCCTCGACTATCACGCCTTCCAGCTCCTCAATCTCAGCTGTAATCCTGTAGATTCGATTAAGATTCTCGGGAGTAAAAGCGGAAGTCTCTGAAACGACGCCAACGGCCAGGAAGTCGCTCAGTCCAAAAGTCTCCTTAACCTCGTGCTCGAAAACACGAACGGGCTCATCGGCGGCGAGCATGTTCTCAGGGTCGGTATCGATTTGGATCTTGGGAAATTGGGCGGCGAAGAAAGCCGTAATGACGACTGCAATCCCAATCACCCACCAGGGGTGTTTGATCGCAAATTCGGTTAGTCCTTTCCTCATACTGACACCTCGTAATTTTCTGGATTATTGAACTTTCACCCTTAGATAGTCTGGGGCCGGAAATGATTCACAGAAAGTTAGCGATAACTAACACGTAACGGTAAGTAGTTTCTTGGCAACATATTAACAGTGGACATCAACTACCCACGATCTTCGTTTTCTGCGATTCTCCCGACGTGGAATCGCGGTTCTCGAAAACGGCATCAAAGCTCAACCAGATCACATAACTGCCGATAGTATAACACCATAAGAGGATTGGTGTATATTTGATGTCTATTTCGAGAGGGTTGGGGGGCTTTACCCTGATTGAGGTGATAATGACCATTGTCATTATCAGTCTGGTCGCAGCTGTGGCGCTGCCAAAGTATCAGGATCTCTCTAGCGAGGCCAAGGAGTCGGCAGTCAAGAGTTCGCTCGGCAATCTGCGATCGGCCATCAGCACATATTATGCTAGCACGGCCGCACGAACCGGGGGTACGGCCAGCTGGCCGCAGCTTGTCGATCTCTCTACTCCGGGAATCGTCCTCGAACACGACCTCCCAGAGAACTCTTTCCAGTCACCCGACAAAGCTCCCGACTCGGTTGTCGAAGGATTCATCAAAGGCGAGCCAGTGGGCGATCGCGGCGGCTGGGCCTACAAACCGTCCACGGGCGAAATATGGCCCAACACTTGCTCCTCGACCGGCGGCGGCTGCTCCGGCCCGGTGGCCATCAACGAATGCAAGTGGTAGCTCACCCCTAAAACCCACGATTTGTGAGTCTGTATCACATTAATGAACCTGTGATGGACTTTCTACGTTTATCCTAGTATACACGTAATACAGATCCACAAGGTATACTATACACTCTCATTTGGAGGCTACAAATGTCTGACAACCCGTATCCCCACGGCACTTTTTGCTGGAATGAATGCATGTCCACCGATGTCGAGAAGTCCAAGAAGTTCTACACCGACTTGATCGGCTGGCAGGCCGAGGAACACGACATGGGTGCCGGGCCGTATACTGTCATGAAGTCCGGCGACAAGATGACCAGTGGTATGATGGCTATGCCGCCGGAAGCCAAAGATGTTCCTTCGCATTGGATGGCTTACATCGCTGTTGACAATGTCGATGAGCTGGCCGAAAAAGCCAAAACCCTGGGCGGCAACGTAATTCATGGCCCGATGGATATCCCGACGGTCGGCCGCTTTGTGGTCCTCCAGGATCCGGCCGGTGCCGTGGTTTCTCTCATTACCATGGAGCAGAAGAGCGAATAGCGTCACAGACGCGTACGTGGTTGGCGTACGTCCTCGTGCGCCAACTATGGTAGTGGCAGACCAGGAGGTCCGCCAACCACTATACTCAAAATCGATCTCGCTACTGCCGTCCCACGGCCGCATTCAGCGACTCGAAGTATTCCTTTCTCAAGAACTGATGCATCGTTGCAGTCGGCGAACTGGTGTCCGGCGGCAACAGGAACTCGAACGGCGTCTCGCTGTCGTAGGCGGCAATCGAATGACACATGGTGCAGTCGTGCGAGATCGGAGTCCCATCCTCGGCCAGCATGTTCTCGTTGTGACACCGGAAACAGCCGTCGTGGCCGCGGAAGTCGGGATAGGCTCCCCAGGTCACGTTCATGGAATGATGGACGTTGCGCCGGTAGACGTCCCGAAGAACGTTCACCGCACTGTCCAGCAACTCGGCCTGGCGAACCAGCACCCCAGGGTAGTTCACACGGTAAAACCCGATCAACTGGTTTTCGATTCCCACCATCGCCGCCACACTGTCGGCGTAACTCCCGGTCAAGGCCGTCACCGCTTCCCGCTTGATAAAAGGAATCTCGCCGGGAAGTAATCCCAGAAGAAGGCGCTCATCGACGGCAAGTTTAGGATCCTCGTAGACATGGGTTGCCCGGTTATGGCAATCGACACAATCGACCGAACGTATATCCTCACTGTCACCATGCTCGTGGAACAACCGCTGATTCTCATACCGAATAAAAGAACCATCCGCCTGGCGGGCTTCGACCCAGATCATCTCCTCACGCTTGTCATCCACCGAAGCGTAGCGCACTTCGTTGGCCTCAGCCACGTGCCAATGAATACCGCCGCCGGTGGCTGCCTTGCCGGTATCGACTTTGAGACTGAGCGTAGTGTATGAGGGTGTTGAGACCGAGTCATCGGCATACCGCACATACTGCTCGACTCGCGAACCGTAGAACTTGGTCGGCCAGTGGCACTTCTCGCAGGTCTCGCGAGCCGGACGGAGCTGGTGTACCGGGGTCGGAATCGGTTGCTCGTAGAGGCCGAACGTCACCGACACCATCTGCCACATCCCATTGAGCTTGGAATCGACCAGGGCATCGACACCCTCGCCCACATGGCAATCGACACAGGCCACCCGCGCGTGGGGCGAGTCCTGATAGGTCGCCCATTCGGGGTGCATCACCGAATGGCAGGCAGTCCCGCAGAACTCCGGCTCATCCATGAAGCTCAGCATGCGACTGGAGGCAAGCGAGAGGAAGAAGACATTGGCCAGGGTGAACATCATCACGGTACGCATCACGCGCGAGCCGAGGAAGCTCATCCTGGTGGCCGATTGCTCAAACTGGCGCTCGATCAACTCCCGAGTACTCAGCCCGGTTGTCCGTTTTTGGCGCATCCACGCCCAGAAAATCAGCACCAGGCCGACCACGAAGAGCGCCGGCAAGGCCAGGTAGGAAACCAGTCCGGCATAGGCGTTGGAGCTGATCCCGGTCAACATCGTGAACTCGAAGATCACGAAGCTGACAAAGGCCGAGGTGGTCAGCACCACCCCGGTCTTGCCTAGTCCGTCAACGGAGACGCCGCGGATAAATCCGACGTACCATTTCCACACGGCTATTCTCCAGACTCTTCAAACAGCTTCTGATAGACTTTCTGAATCTCGCCCGAACGAATCTTCTCCTTGAGACCCGCAGTTTCCGAGTTGATCCAGGAATGCATCGGATCCTCGGTCAGGAGTTTGTCGATATACGCGTTGACATCGGGATCGTTGTATTCCCGCGCCTCGGGAATCATCTTGAAATAGAAGTGCTTGGCGACATCGTAAAGACCATGCCACCAGGTATAGTCCGGTCCCATCATGGCGGCGCCGTGACGGGCGCGACGACCCTCGTGGTGCCAGATCTCCCAATAGGTCCATTCGATATCGTTGGAGAAGCTGGCCGGACGTTCCAGCAGGCCCTTCTCGCGGATCATCTTGATTATGTCGGTCGAGGGCTTGGCGAATTTCTCGTTGTAGATCTTCACGACCGCGTCGAACTGGAAGTAATGACCATCGGCAAAAGTCTTACCGTGGCAGGCTTCACAGACGTTGACCATTTGTGCCCGTTTACGCTGCCACTCGTCCTTGTGCTTGGATATCGGCGGACGCAAGGTCCAGGAGATTCTCTCACCTACGTCGTGAGTAATCGACTGGGTCGTGGTGGCCGACATGTGACAGGTGGCGCAAGTCGGCGCGATGTGATAGTCAACACCCACCACCCAGGAGTCGGAGTCAAGATTCATGCGATCGACATTGGTGTAGTAGGTGTTGCCGTGCTTGGACTCTTCGTAGACCTCCTTCTGAGGATGGTCCGGTCCCAGGTGGCACTTGGAGCAAGCTTCCGGCTGGCGAGCCTGTGCCTTAGAGAACTCGTGGCGCGTATGACAGGCATTGCACGAACCGAGCGAACCGTCCGGATTGATACGACCGATACCCGAGTTCGGCCAGCTCTTCTGGGAGAGCATGTTCGGCTGCGATTTGTCTATCTGCACCTTGGCGCCATGGCAGCTTTCGCACCCTGTGATCGCTACCGGTTCACCGGCCGCGACATGAGCCAGATAGGCATCTTTCGACTCGAGAATCTTTCCCGCCTTGGCGTGGTAGGAATGCTCGACTTCCTTCTGCTCCTTCTCGTGACACTTGCCGCAGTCCTTGGGCGTCACCAGGGTGGCGATGGTGCCACCATAGTGCTCGAACGCATCGGGATCAATCCGGTCGGCTTCGTGGCAGTCAATACAGGTCACCTTGTGCTGACCGTGACCGCTGTGGAACCACTGCTTGTACAGTCCGGGTGATTTCTCTTTGTGGCAGGTGACACACTTGCCGGCGACTTCGGCCGATGTTTGCGCCATCGCGGTTGTAGCCATGAGAATGGCCGCCACGATCAGCGCCAATTGATACACACGTAGACCGGATCTCATACCTCGCTCCTCCTATCCCCGATTGACTTCCTGTCAGGACACTCGTGGATTCCGCGGTCAACAGGTCGCAACTGTCGGGTTCTCAACGCCTTTTATTGTCTTGCTTGATAATCGTAAGAAGTATACCCGGCGGCCTTGACCTGAGTCAAGGAGTTGTCATGCGAACGTCATGGAAAGTCGATTCGGGGACTGTTACACCTCGCTAGAAACTCAGAATCGTGGAATTCTGAGATCTACGTAGTACACGTGGTGGAGGTGAGCTTGTTGCGCATCGGCGCTGGCATTGTTAGTAGGTTCAGGTCTCTCTGAGATGTGGTTGGCGTACGTCCTCGTGCGCCAATGATAACGGCGGGGGCGTTCCTATTAGGTCGGTGTTCCGGAGTTGGTGAGTGCAAGCGAGCAATCGCAGAAACTCGACAGGGTCTACCTCCAAAGTAAACCCACCCTAAGAAGGGTGGGCCACGCGGACCTATGCTGTCATTCCTGCGGAGGCAGGAACCCAGGCAAGCTGCGTTTTGCTGCCGGTTTCATATCTGCGACCAACTCCCTGGATACGAAGTCTTGTAGGTCGAAACCCCTGACCCGCGATAGCGGGTTCGCGTAGCGAGGTTTCGACATCCGCGGCGGACAAGACAGATAGGCGAGACCGAAGACGGACTCGCCCTACATAGATTCGAATCTACCCTATAAGGTCATTCCAGCGGAGGCTGGAATCCTGGGACGTCTGCCGCCCACAGATATCATCCAATGAATCCAATCCCACCGCAAGCGGTGGGGCACCCGAGCGGGATATTACAGGTCGGTGTTCCGGAGTTGGTGAGCGCAAGCGAGCAAACGTAGAAACCCGACCTAAGGCGCTACCGTGATCTCTCCTCCTCTGAATACAGGGAGGATTTGCTGCAGGCCCGGAGTTGCGAAAGAAACTACGTGGTACACATTGCCGCCGACCGGGACAAAGGCACTGTCAACCGCGATAACCTGGTTTCCGGCCCCGGCACCGAGTGTAACATAGAGACTGCCCAGATGCGACGTGCCGGAAGGTACGCTGTTCGAGGGGGCATGGGCGGCAATGAAATAGACGGTCTTCTCTGCGGCATTGATTGTCGCCTGCTTAAGAAATGCCGTGGCGAAAGTACCGCCCCCATACGAGCCGGAGTCGATAACGAAATCTGATCCGGCCAGTCTGAGCGGTACTTCCACCGAACCAATGGCGACGCTGTTGCGAATCGTGATATCAACCTTGACCTGTTGTCCGGCCTCACCCGACACCGAGCTCACCCACACCGTATCGGGCCGCGGAGGCGGAGATGATCCCATCGGACCATTTTCGTCGTCGTCTTCGCTGCACCCACCAGAAAGAAACAGGGCCAGCAGTAGCAGACTTCCCAGCGATAATGTGAACGGCTTCATGCAGATATCCTCCTCATCTTTTGGCCGATCCGACAACAACAGGAGGCGTCGCTCTGGCAAGAGCAAGCGACCCCAGCAGAAAACCGAAGTCGGCCTGGTATCTGTGATTCAGATCAGAGCTTTAAGATGCTATATCGAGAAAAAACCTATGCCGGCAGTTGTGCGAAGATGCCGAACGGCAAAAGAGTGAAGCTCAGGCGTAATCTGCCTGGCCTGCACGGCACGGATCTGACAATCTTAATAAAGGATAAAAGAATCTTGTTTAGGGGTCAAGTGCGAAGTATGGCGCAGTCGGATTTCTCTGTTGGCTTTCGGCAAACCATCGGAACACCGACCTATAAGATTGTCGAATCGTGGTTGGCATACGTCGTCGTGCGCCAACTCTTTCGTGAGCAGCCCTCTTAGTAGGTC
>Ga0180430_10000491_pt1 | contig 42746 bp, 45 predicted proteins | sample SS_ome_9_FD_132999 | JGI IMG/M metagenome (GOLD analysis project Ga0180430, IMG submission 132999) | Hypersaline lake sediment archaeal communities from the Salton Sea, California, USA - SS_1_S_2 metaG | ecosystem: Environmental > Aquatic > Non-marine Saline and Alkaline > Hypersaline >...
AATTGTCTTTAACCAGAGACGCCTGAAGCAAATTGGAATGATTACATGCCAACTGGAAATTCTCGCCTTTTATCAGGTAACACTGTCCAGCATTAATCACATGACCTAACGCACTTTTATGCCAGAAAGTGGCTGCCGAGTTGCAGGTAATAATTTTTAGTTGCCCATATAACTGCAAATCCAGAATTATACGTTCCCAGTCAGGTTGAAGCGGTTTAGTCTGAATGCCCCCGGAAAGACCTGAAACAGGTTTGCTGCTTGTTGGCTTGCGTGTATCGTTAATAGAATCGCGTACTAGCCTGAATGGATGATTCATTGGCGAACTCCAAACAAGCTGCTTGAAGAGTGCGCAATCATTTTCCATTGTTTAGAGAGTTTTCTGTATTTGCAACGTTCTTCATCCGTACCTTCGTATTCAGGATGTTGCCACAGTACATTGGCAGCCTGGTGGATCATCCATGCAAACACGGGAGCCCCTGTTTCCTGGTAAGCATGAATAAAGGCGTGAATATTTTGAAGCAGGGTGTCTACTTCATATGCCTCTGCAAGGCAATCAAAGTCAGCAAAATGCATCGTCATTCCTCATTCAAGATAAAACAATTGATGGCTGGCTATGGTTTTAAATTGCTGGCTTGATACAAATGATAATCATTCTTATTAAAAAATCAAGCCTGTTTCTTAATTTTTTTAGAATTAGTGGTACAGGTGGTTTTCGATACTTCCGTCAGATAATAAAAAAGCGGGTTATGACCCGCTTTTTTATTTTATCTTTATATTGTGCTTATTAATCTGTCGGGCCTTCGTCACCCATTTGAGACTGAATATAATTTTTTAAACCGATTTTATCGATCAGTCCAAGTTGTTTTTCCAGCCAATAAGCATGATCCATTTCGGTGTCATCTAACTGTTTCACGAGGATCTCACGAGTATCGTAATCCTGTTCTTCTTCACAAATAGCGATAACTGCTTTGAGGTTCTTGTCCACCTGATATTCTGTTGCCAAATCATTTTTCAGCATCTCAACGACATCTTTACCTACATTGACATCGTCGCGTTGATTCATGTCAGGCTGGGCTTCCAGAAACAGCATTCTTTCCATGATGGCATCAGCGTGTTCGGTCTCTTCTTCCATTTCATGGTTGAGACGTTCGTAAAGTTTGTTTAACCCCCAGTCTTTATACATGCGAGAGTGAGCAAAGTATTGATCTCGTGCTGCCAGTTCACCATTGAGTAACATCTGCAGATTTTTCAGGACTTTCTTTTTACCTTTCATTAGTCATCTCCCATTTGAGATTGCAGGTAATTTTCAAGGCCGGTATTTTCAATCAGCCACTGCTGAGACTCTACCCAGTCGATATGCTCTTCTGTTTCTTCCAGAATTTCTGTCAGTTCATCCCGGCTGACAAAGTCATGATTGTCTTCACAAAGCTTGATGGCGCCCTGAAGGTTGCTGCGCATATCTGTCAGCATCTGTAAATCGCCATTAAGCATTTCAGGGACATTTTCACCGATGAGTAATTTCCCCAGATCCTGCAGATTAGGAAGCCCTTCCAAAAACAGGATGCGCTCAATTAAATCATCGGCCATTTTCATGGCCTTAATGGAGCGTTTATATTCGAATTCGTTAAATTCTCCCAGACCCCAGTCTTTTGTCATGCGCGCATGTAAAAAAAGCTGGTTGATGGCAGTTAATTGATCTTTCAGGCAGGAATTAAGCGCCTGGTTGATAGTTGCATCACCTTTCACATTTGTCTCCCATATATAGAAATACTGTTGGCTGGCTAGCTGCAGTGTGGAAGCAGGGTGGCTGGCTATTTACCAAATTCTAGACCAATCTGATCGATAAGCAAAATTTATCCATATTAATTTATACTTATAGCAAAAAATAACAACTGCGCTATTGATAATCATTATCATTAGCATTATTATACCTCTATCAGTTTATTAGGAGGTCTGTCATGTATGTATGTGTATGTAACAGCGTGACTGATGCGCAAATCAGAAAAGCCTGCAGTAAAGGCGCAAAGTCAATCGAGTCTCTTCAGCAACAACTCAACGTAGCAACTTGCTGCGGGCGTTGTAAAGACTGTGCAAAAAAGCTTATTCATGAATCCTTTAGCGCACAATTACTCACTCAACAACCGTCTGTCGCCTGCTAGGAATAAATGATGAAAAACTGGTTTAGCTTAATCTTTGCTTTGTTTTCCAACCCAAACCAGATGAATAGACGCAAACAAAGAAGCCTGTTTATCAAAAAACTGTATCGTGATTCACATTCTTAATGAATTGACTGAATGAATGACCAACTATCCATGGTTACGAGAGCTGACTCAAAAGAACAACAAGCCTCTATACGCCGATTTGATTCAAGGGAGCTTTTCCTGAATGCAAAGACCATTGAGATTTTGCATGGAGGAAAAATTTACCGGCTACAAATCACCCGACAGGATAAACTGATTCTTACCAAGTAAATTATTTTGCCTAAGTGAAACAAGTGCTTTTATCAGGTCACATTAAAATATTTTAATAAATGACTGATACAAATGCTGAAAACACGTAGAATACGCGCGTTATGAATGCGCGCGCACTTTCCATCGATAATCTCTGTAAAACCTATGCCGGCGGGCATGTGGCACTGGATAACATCAACCTGGAAGTCGAACAGGGTGATTTCTTTGCATTGCTTGGCCCAAATGGTGCCGGCAAATCCACTGCCATCGGTATCATCAGCTCCCTGGTGAATAAAACCGCTGGAACCGTACGTGTTATGGGGCATGACCTGGATAGTGATCCTGTCAGCGTCAAGGAACAGATCGGGCTGGTGCCTCAGGAATTTAACTTTAACCAGTTTGAGCCGGTTGGCGAGATCGTGGTCAACCAGGCGGGCTTTTATGGCATTCCGCGCAGGGAAGCCCTGCAGCGTGCCAAAAAATACCTCACCCAGCTTGATCTCTGGGGCAAGCGCGATGTTGAATCACGCTCGTTGTCGGGCGGTATGAAGCGCCGCCTAATGATAGCCAGGGCGCTGGTGCATGAGCCACGCTTACTGATTCTTGATGAACCGACCGCTGGTGTAGATATCGAAATACGTCGTTCCATGTGGGACTTTCTGCGTGGTATCAATGCCCAGGGAACAACCATAATCCTGACAACGCATTATCTTGAAGAGGCCGAAAATCTGTGTCGCAACATTGCCATAATCAATTGCGGCAAAATTGTTGAAAAAAGCGGTATGTCTTCTTTATTACGCCGTTTACATGCACAGAGTTTCGTATTGACCAGCCATCATCCGATTGCTTCCACTGATGCCCTCGCCGATTATCAACCCAAACTGCTGGATGAGAATACGCTGGAGGTTTGCCTGCAGCAGGACAGGGCGATGAACCAGATGTTTGCAGATCTTAGCAAGGCCGGCATCCAGGTATCCGGACTGCGTAACAAGCAGAATCGTCTCGAGCAACTGTTTATTGAAATGGTCAGCGGAGATCGTTGAGATATGAAACTGACCCGCTATTATATTGCGTTCAAGGCGATTCTGACCAAGGAAGTCCTGCGCTTCATGCGTATCTGGATCCAGACCGTATTGCCTCCAGCCATTACCACCGCCTTGTATTTCATTATTTTCGGAAAGTTGATTGGCGAACAGATTGGCGAAATGGATGGTTATCGTTATATTGACTTTATTGTGCCGGGGTTGATTCTGATGTCGGTGATAACCAACTCCTATGCCAACGTGGTATCGAGTTTTTACAGCAGCAAGTTTCAACGTCATGTAGAAGAATTGCTGATTTCTCCTGTGCCCAATGCGGTGATACTGGCAGGTTATGTTGGTGGAGGGGTGGCGCGCGGCATGGTTGTGGGGATAACGGTTACCATCGTTTCGATGTTCTTTTCTGACTGGCAGATACACAGTTACCTGATTACGCTGCTGGTATTTGTTCTGACTTCAATTCTTTTCGCCATGGCTGGGTTCATCAATGCCATTTATGCCAACAGCTTTGACGATATTTCAATTGTGCCGACCTTTGTGCTGACACCGCTGACTTATCTGGGCGGCGTATTTTATTCCATCAGTATGTTGTCGGAATTCTGGCAAAACATGACCATGATTAACCCGGTTTTCTACATGATTAATGCTTTTCGTTATGGCTTGCTGGGTAGCAGTGATATCCCATTGGGTATGGCTTTTGCCATTATTATCGGTTTTATCCTGGTACTTGGTGCTTTCAGTTTATGGTTACTGAAAAAGGGAGTCGGTATCAAAAACTGATGCCGAAGTGATTGTCAGTGACTACCAGAAAAAAAACAGCTCGCAACAAGACCGTTAAGAAAAAGGCCAGTAAAAATACCACGGCCAGTAAAAATACCACGGGCAGAAAAAAACGCACTGGCAGGAGAAAGTCTTCTAAAAAGCCACCAAGAAAAAGCAATAGCATAACGGCTTTTATAAAACGCTGGTTGATTCGTCTTTTATTACTGGGAACTGCCACTGGCGCAGTAGGGCTGTTTTTCTACAGCTTTTATTTAAACCAGGTGGTTACTACAAAGTTTGAAGGTAAACGCTGGGCCGTACCAGCGCGTGTCTATGCCAGGCCATTGCAGCTGTATGCTGGAGCCGATGTTACGCCGCAGCAACTTGAAGCTGAAATCAGGCGCCTGGGTTATCGTCAACAAAAGCAGCCCGGTGCCCCCGGTACCTGGAAAAAGCAGCAAAACAGCTTCTATATCTACACCCGTGCATTTCGTTTCTGGGATGAAGCTGTACCTTCCCAGGGCCTCAGGGTCAGTTACCAGGGGCAAACCGTTAACAGCATCACCAACCTGGATAGCTGGCAGGAGGAGCCCATCATCCGCCTTGAAGCGCCGATGATTGAAAGTATTTATCCCGCTCATAACGAGGACCGCATACTGGTCAGAAACAGTGATATTCCTGAAGTGCTGATAAAGACATTGATTGCTATTGAAGATCGTAATTTCTTTTCTCACCACGGTGTCAGTATCAAGTCCATTGCGCGTGCCATGCTGATCAACCTGCGTGCCGGCCAGGTGGTGCAGGGCGGCAGCACCCTGACACAGCAACTGGTGAAAAACTTTTTCCTGAGCAGTGAAAGAACCCTGGTGCGCAAGCTCAATGAAGCCTTGATGTCATTAATCGTTGACTGGCGTTATGACAAGCATGAAATCCTGCAGGCGTATGCCAACGAGATTTATCTGGGACAGCAGGGTAGACGTGCCATTCATGGTTTTGGGCTGGCCGGCCGCTTTTATTTCAACCGTCCCTTAAAAGAACTGGATATACCCCGCATCGCCTTGCTGGTAGGTATGATTAAAGGGCCCTCATACTATGATCCGAGACGACATCCGGAGCGGGCGCTAAAGCGTCGTAACCTGGTGCTGGATGTGATGCTTGAACAGGGGCTGATTACTGACAGGCAGCATAGCCAGGCAAAGACCGCGGCACTTGGGGTTATCAAGTCCAGTCAGCAGGGAGCCAGAGGTTATCCTGCCTTCATACAGCTGGTCAGAAAACAGTTACAACGCTATTACCGAGAAGAGGACCTGACGTCCGAAGGACTGCGAATCTTTACAACACTCGATCCATGGATTCAGAAACAGGCTGAAGACAAGGTGCGAGCTTCCCTTAAGATGCTTGAAACACGACATAATCTTCCAATGGGGAAATTAGAAGCGGCCGCAGTGATAGCTGATGTCACCAGTGGCGAGGTGCTGGCAGTCGTCGGTGGTCGTGAAAACCGTTATTCAGGTTTTAATCGTGCACTCAATGCCATCCGGCCGATAGGGTCTTTGGTAAAGCCATTCGTCTACCTGACAGCTCTGATGCAGCCGGAGCAGTATTCGTTGATATCAACCGTTAATGATGAGCCGGTAGAACTAAAACTTGAAAATGGTGATATCTGGAAACCGGAAAATTACGACAAGCAATTACACGGTGAAGTGCCGCTAATCAATGCGCTGGCCAATTCCTATAACCTTGCCACTGTGAATCTTGGACTGCAGGTTGGGTTGCAGACGATAAAGCAGACGCTGCAAAATGCAGGAGTCACCAGAGAAATCAACGCCTATCCATCCATGCTGCTGGGTTCTGTGTCGTTGTCTCCGTTTGATGTGACCCAAATATACCAGACCCTGGCAGCAGGTGGTTTCCGTTCACCGTTGCGTGCTATCAGGGAAGTGCTGGATGCTCACAACGAACCACTGCAACGTTATCCATTAACAGTTAAACAGACTCTGCCTTCAGCACCGGTTTATCTGACGAATATTGCGCTGCAAAGAGTCGTAAATATTGGCACCGCCCAGGGCTTGAACGCGATTATTGATTCGGGTTATCAGCTGGCAGGAAAAACCGGCACCACCAATGATTTGCGTGACAGCTGGTTTGCCGGGTTTTCAAATAATCATGTCGGTGCTGTCTGGGTAGGCAGAGACGACAACGAGGCGGCTGGTCTTACCGGAGCAAAAGGTGCGATGCGTGTCTGGGGTAATATCTTCGCAGCCATCAGAACCGAACCTTTAAGGCTCGATGTCAGTTCAGAAACAGAGCTGGTACTGATCGATGATGAAACCGGTTTAAGAGCGTCTGAAAAATGTCAAAATACCGTGCAGGTGCCCTTTATCAAGGGGTACGCGCCTCAGGAAAACTCCCCTTGTGTTAAAAACAATATGGGCTTTTTCGAACGCATCTTTCAGTAACCCGGGAAATTCGGTCTTTATCCCACAATGTCTCTGGTGAGTTTTTAAATCCATCTGCTACGAACTTGTCGCATCCTGCGAACCTTACGCAACAGGTTCAAATCCTGGCGTGATACTTTGCCCGGGTATTTGCAGGTTTGTCTGTGCTATGCTTTTGTCAAGCCACTTACCTGCGACTCGATATGAAGAAGATTGTCATTCCTTTTGTCCTGCTCTGGTTGTCCAGCCTGAACCTGATGGCACTACACCACTATCCCAGCGTAGAAAAGATACTCGCTTCTGATGATGAGCCTGATGGCATTGTTTTCGAATTGCTGAGCTGGGACGAGCATACATGGACCTGGGCGGCTCCACTGATAGAAGACTACCGCAATCAACTGCTTCAAAAATTCCCTGATCTGGATATCGCGGTTGTATCACATGGTGGTGAACAATTTCAGCTTACAAAGAAAAAAGCACCGGACCAGCCCGCTGCCATTGAGACATTAACCAGTCTGACAAACGACGGAGTCAATATTCATGTCTGCGGTGTACATTCATCGTGGCAGGGCATTTCAGAGGAGAGTTATATCGATATCATCGATGTGTCACCAAGCGGACCAGCTCAAATCAATGACTACGTAAAACTTGGATACATAAAGATAATATTACGCAAACCTGATAATTAATGTTTTAGCCTAACATGCCTTATTACATATGAAAGCCATATTGCTACCTTGCTTTCAGTTATTTTATCCACCTGATCGGTGTGTAGGAACTCAGTGGTGATTGATGATTTCGTTTTCAGTTGTTATCCGCTTTTTACTCATAACAGCTGTGATATGATGCCGTTAAGTTGTAATTGAGAATCAAACAGACAATGCGCTTCATCCTATTATTTTCCTTCGTTCTTGCACTTTTGGCGGGTTGTAGTTCGCTTCCGCGTCAGGGCGATCCTGCACCAATTATTTCCCGTGAGGGATACACTTCGCCAACTGCTGTGCCTCGTCAGGAAGGAGAGGTAACCATTACCCCTCTGCAGCAAAATTCGGCGATCCAGGCCAGACCGGTACCAAACCGTGCCGTGCAGTTGCTGCATGAACGTGCCCGATCCCAGATAAATGTCGGTGACCTCGCGGGGGCTGACAAGTCTCTGGAGCGTGCCTTGTCCATCCAGCCTAAAAATGCCCGTTCCTGGAACCTGTTGGCTCACTTGAGGGCCGAGCAATCCAGCTATGAGATGGCCGCAGATATTGCTGCAAAATCCAACACCATGCTGACGGCTGGTGAGGATGCCCTGAAGAAAGACAATTTTCTGCTGATAGCTAAAATGAAGAGTCTGCTTGGTAAGACTGCCGAGGCGGAACATTTTCTCAAGCAGGCTGATGCCATCGAATGATTCGGCATAAAAATAACTATTTTTCATATACCTATAATAATTTTCTAGAAATTGCATTATACTTCTGACCATGAGTCTTTATGCTGCAGATAAACTGATTGCGCAGGCACGTATCCTGGCCGCGGAATACCGTGAAACCATGGGTAAACCTTTGCCGGGAATCAGTAACGAGATTGCCGAGCATGATGCAATACGCCTGATGCAGCTTCAGCCTGCGCCGAAAGATGCTGCAGGTTTTAATGCCATTGACCCTGCGCGCAATAATCTGCGTATCCAGATAAAATCACGTGCCGTGCTTGATGAGTCTAAAAGTAATCCTCGCCTGGGCCAGCTCAACGTCAACCAGGACTGGGACAGCGTGATGCTCGTCATCATGAATAACCAGTACATGCCGGTCGAAATATACGAAGCCTATCGGGATGAACTTGAAGAGGCAATCTACGAGGCTAAGTCAAGTAGCCGTGCCAAGCGTGGAGCCATGACCATTGGCCGTTTCAAGAAACTGGCGCGTCTGGCCTGGTCGGAAGAAAAAGGCCTGGTTCCAGACTGACTTTCCCTATGGACCTGGAGCAATACCTCGGACCTGAGGGTCTTTTAGCCAAGCAGATTGATGGCTTTTCCTATCGGCAACAACAATTTGAAATGGCCACTGCGGTAGCGGAGACGATCAATTCCGCTGAAACCCTGATTTGCGAAGCCGGCACCGGTACCGGAAAAACTTTTGCCTATTTGCTTCCAGTCATGCTGTCTGGCAAAAAAGCCATTATTTCTACGGGCACCAAGAATCTTCAGGATCAACTATATCATCGGGATTTGCCAAAAATTCGTGAATTGCTGTCGACGCCGGTAAAGGCGGCATTACTCAAGGGCCGTTCCAATTATCTGTGCCTCAATCGCATGGACCATGCACTTACCGACTTGCGTGGCCAAAGCAAGGAAAATGCAGAACACCTGGCAACCATACGTGAGTGGTCTTCTGTGACGCGCAGTGGGGATATTGCCGAACTGGGTGTGATTTCCGAAGATGCCATGGTGTGGCCGCTGGTGACCTCCAGCGCCGAGAACTGCCTGGGACAGGATTGCCCTTCATACCGTGAGTGTCACCTGGTAGAAGCCAGGAAACAGGCCCAGGAAGCGGATGTTGTGGTCATCAACCACCACCTGCTATGTGCTGATTTTGCGCTGAAGGATGATGGCTTTGGTGAGATCCTTCCGGATACGGATTGTTTCATCATTGATGAGGCACACCAGTTACCGGATGTTGCCAGCAACTTTTTTGGCACCACGATCAGCGGCAGACAACTTCTGGAGTTGTCTCGTGATATCGATGCCGAATATCACAGGGAGTTCGGCGATTTGCCAAAACTGCTGACAGCCACGGCTAATCTTTCCAAGTCGGTAAAGGACCTGCGACTATTGTTTGGAATGGATCCTCGTAAAGGACGCTGGCAGGAGATTGAACAGGATGCACGCATCGTCCGTGGTATAGATGAGGTTCAGAACAGGCTTAATGAAGTGATTGATTCGCTCAAAACCCTGCAGGGGCGAACCCGTGACATGGATAACTGCATGGAACGTGCTTCAATCCTGTTGTCTCAACTACAGAATATTGCTGATCCCAAGGCTGAAGATAATGACATTCGCTGGTTTGAAACCCATCGTCAGAGTTTTCGCTTTAACCTGACGCCACTGGAAATATCCGATGTATTTGCGGCTCAAATGCAACGCCATCCAGCCAGCTGGGTGTTTACTTCGGCTACATTGTCTGTCAATGGTAAATTTTCACATTTTCAACAGCAACTCGGTGTCGATGATGCCCTGACCAGGCAGTGGGACAGCCCATTTGATTATCAAAGTCAGGCCTTATGGTTTGTCCCCCGTGGATTGCCGGAACCCAATCATCAGGATTACAACAGCGAAGTGGCAAAACTGAGCGTTGATATCCTGAAACACAGCCAGGGCAGGGCATTTCTGTTATATACCAGTTACAAGGCGCTATACGAGGCTGCAGATATTCTTGAAGAGGAACTGGATTATCCGATCCTCATACAAGGTACCAGGTCTAAAAATGAATTACTCGAGCAGTTTCGCAAACTGGGTAATGCGGTCTTGCTTGGTACCGCCAGTTTCTGGGAAGGTGTGGATGTTCGTGGAGAAGCCTTGTCCTGCGTCATTATCGATAAACTGCCATTTGCTTCACCCGGTGATCCGGTTTTACAGGCACGCATCGATGCGATGCGCGCTAACGGCAGTAATCCTTTCATGGAATTTCAGGTTCCGCAGGCAGCGATAGCGCTGAAACAGGGGGCAGGAAGATTGATACGGGATAATACCGATCGGGGCGTGCTGGTTATTTGTGATCCCAGGCTTTTGTCACGCTCCAAACCTTATGGGAAAATCTTTTTAAACAGCATGCCCGATTTCGCGCGCACGCGTGATATGGAAGATATACACAGGTTTTTTGAGCAATGAAAATTCTGGCCATTGATACTGCAACAGAAGGTTGTTCGGCAGCCTTACTCATTGATGATGAAGTTATCAGTCGCATGGAAGTAGTGCCTCGCAAACATGCCGATCTGATATTGCCGATGCTCGATGAAATTCTTGCCGAAGCGCAACTTTCTGTAAAACAACTGGATGCCCTCGCGTTTGGTCGTGGGCCGGGTGCATTCACCGGGGTCAGAATTGCCACCGGTGTGATCCAGGGAATAGCTTTTGGCAGCGATCTTCCTGTTGTGCCGGTATCAACCTTACGTGCCCTGGCGCAACGCACTTATATCGAACATGCCCATGAAAAGGTGCTGACTGCTTTTGATGCCCGCATGGGTGAGGTTTACTGGGCAGAGTATGTGCGGGATGAAAATCAAATCATGCAGTTGCAGGGTGAAGAACAGGTGATTGCGCCGCAGGAGGTCATGCTGTCTTCTGCACAGGGCACACTATGGGCTGGCTCAGGTAGTGGCTGGGCTGCCTATGTCGATGAATTAAAACGGGTGGTTTCAACGGATTTAACCGGTCTCTATCCAGACATGATCACGCGGGCCGATGAGATCGTTTTACTTGCCAGCCATGATTTTGCAATGGGTCTGTCGGTGAGTACTGAACATGCATTACCTGTCTATTTGCGAAACAAGGTGGCAAAAAAGAAATCTGCCTGATGCTTTAAAAACCTGTTTTCTTGTAACAATTCCCGTAAAATAGCGCCATGATAAACGACGATACTGACAACTGGGATATAGCAACCCGCGCCATACGTACCGGTCATGAGCGAACCGCTGAAGGAGAGCATTCAGAACCCATCTTTGCCACTTCAAGCTTTGTATTTGATAGCGCTGCCCATGCGGCCGCGCGCTTTGCCGGTGAAGAAGCAGGTAATATTTATTCACGCTTTACCAACCCGACGGTTAGAGCATTTGAAGAGCGCCTCGCTTCCATGGAAGAAGGTGAAAGTTGTGTGGCCTTCGCTTCTGGAATGGCAGCAATTCTATCTACCTGCCTTGGTTTGCTGCAGGCTGGTGATCATGTGGTTTGTTCGCAGGGCGTTTTTGGAACTACCACAGTGCTTTTCAATCGCTACATGAGCAAGTTCGGTATTGAAACCAGCTTCGTTTCTTTAACAGACATGGCCCAATGGCAACAGGCGATAAAACCGCAAACGCGTATACTGTTTCTGGAAACGCCTTCCAATCCATTGACAGAGGTTGCCGATATTGCAGTTCTGTCGGAACTGGCACATCAAAATGATGCCTTGCTGATAGTTGATAACTGTTTTTGTACGCCGGTTTTACAGCAGCCCCTGAAACTAGGCGCCGATATAGTCGTGCACTCTGCAACCAAGTATCTCGATGGCCAGGGCAGGGCCATGGGGGGGGCTGTAGTCGGTAATAAAAAACTTGTCGGGGAAGATATTTTCGGTGTGGTAAGAACAGCTGGACCGACTATGAGTCCGTTTAACGCCTGGATTTTTCTTAAAGGCCTTGAAACCCTGAATTTACGCATGCAGGCACACTCAGATAATGCCTTGCGACTGGCTCAATGGCTGCAGCAGCAAGCTGCTGTCGATAAGCTTTATTACCCGGGGGTCGAGTCACATCCGCAATTTGACCTGGTGAAGCAGCAACAGTCTGCACCAGGAGGAATATTGTCCTTCGAAGTGAAGGGAGGGCGAGAAAATGCCTGGCGTGTGATTGACAGTACTCGCATGTTTTCCATTACCGCCAACCTGGGGGATACCAAGACTACAATCACTCATCCTGCTACCACGACACACGGGCGCCTGACGGATGAACAAAAGGCTGAAAGCGGCATTACCGAAGGCTTGATTCGGATTGCAGTAGGACTGGAGAATATTGAGGATATCAAGTCTGATCTGCAACTGCTGAGTCAACTCTGAAATGCTGACATTCGCATGGTTTAACATGGTATTGTTCTAAACATGTTCGGCTTCCTGAGAAAATTCAAGAAAACCAGAAAAGCCGGTTGCTCAGCCAAGGGGGTAAAGGGTTTTCCTCCCCAGATTGTTATCAAATCCGGTAACCGCAGCTTTTCTGCAGCCAACCTGGATGAGCAGTTTCTGGGTATGTTGCTGGGCGCAAATTCCCGCATTGATACGGGGTTGAATGCTTTCGAGAAGACGGCGCTGTCGCGCTTGCGAAAACTGGTCAGAAGTAATGCCGAATTTTCAAGAATTTTTCCCAGGTCACCTGCTATCCTGAGCAAACTGGCACCTATGGTAGAAGCGGATGAACTGGATATGCTGACCATTGCCAATCTGGTGATACAGGATCAGGCACTGGTCGGCGATGTTATGAGGCTTATCAATAGTGTTGAATACCGACACAAAGGCTCGGTTACCTGTCTTTATGATGCCATTGTACTGCTGGGCCGTGAAGGGCTGCAATCGCTGATTGAAGTGGCAGCTCAACACCCGGTGACTGATGCTGATAAAGGCCACTTTGTCACCATCACATCCAAAAGCCTTGCAGATCAGTCCAAGGTTACGGCAAATGTGGCTAATCTGTTATGCCAGGAAAAACAACAGCAATGTTTTTATGCTTACCTAGCCGGACTTATGCATAATGTCGGTTTAACTCTGGGCTTTACCGTGCTTGACGAGGTATTCGATGGTACCCAGGCACCGAATTCAAAGCGCTTTCAAAAGGAGTTTGTGGAAATGTGTCTTGAATTGACGACTTCAGCGGCTAAACACTGGCAATTACCGGGTGTGGTTTGCCAGCTGTTTGAAATGCAATGTAACCAGATTAGCGATGAAGCCTATTGCGAGATGGCAACGAATCTTTTTGTTGCCGACCGGATTGCCAAGGCCAAGGTGCTGGGTTCGCGTATTGGTCTGGATGAGGATGATGTCTCCATTCTTATCAACCGCGCGCAATGTGATATCAGGCTGAAATCACTATAGCTGAGCTAACGTCGTTTCTTTACTGGATAGAGTCTCGGTCTTGAGCGGTGTACAGCGCCGATCTCTTCAAACAGGTTTTTATGAAAGCGCCTGTGATAGCCACGATTCAACAGTTGCGCCAATTGAAGATACTGTTCTTCGGCATCAGTGCTATTGGCGAGGAAATGTAGCATTTCGTCAGTGCTGTTGCGCATCGTCTGTCGATAGCGTTTTTCATACACAGCTTCCAGCGACTGTACCAGTTTTCGTAATACGGGTTTCGGGTAGTCATCCTTCGCCAGCGCATCCAGTAAGGTTTTTTCCGGATCAAAAGGGTAGGTATCGTAACGTTCGACAAAACTGTTGATAACACTGGAGACCGAATGTGCCACCTGGTGTTGGCTTAAGCCGGTCGTCTTGATCTGGCGGTTAAGCATGTCCATCATGTCGCCCCAGTCGACACTTTGTGAAGATTGGGTAGCGGATACCGACTTTGCTGCCATTCTCGGCTTGCTGCCAGTGTCAGGTTTTTCAGCAGCAGTCTTCTGTTGTTTTTCCCAGTAATCGGCGAAACTGTTGGAGACAGGAGATTCCTTGAAGTGCTTTTCGATACCATTGGCCAGCGTATAAATGCAACGGCTGCCGGGTGAATGTGGTTTGGCGATAACGATAGGCTGCTGATCGATAATTGATTTTCTGATTTCCGGGTCATCGGCAACATAGCCGATATATTTTGGCGTCATTTTCAGGAATTTTCTGACTGCCGTAGCAAAACGTTTATAGATTTCAGCACTTTCTGCATAACTGGAAACCCGGTTGATCATGGCATACACCGGGCCAGGGTCGCCCTTGGATTTAATGACACGCAACAGGGCAAAAGCATCCGTCAGGGATGTCGGTTCCTGTGAAACCACCGCAATGGAACAGTGAGCAGCTCTTACAAATTCCTGCACGGTATTGTCGATACCGGCAGCCGTATCAATAATCAGGTAGTCAAAATGTTTTTCCAGGGCCTTGAGGTTGGCTGTAAGAATGCGGCGCTGTTTGTCATTCAGGTCGGAGTATTCGGCAATGCCAGAAGCGGCGGGTACAATCTGTAACCCCCGGGGACCAGCCTTGAGTATTTCACGAATGTTTTTTTCGCCCGATAGAAGATGCTGCAGAGTATAGTCGGGGTTGAGGCCCAGCAGGATATTGACGTTGGCCAGTCCGGTATCAGCATCGAAAAGACACACCTTGTTACCACGGGTCGCCAGCGCAATGGCAAGGTTTACCGAAACCGTGGTTTTACCCACACCACCTTTACCACTGGTGATGGCGATAACACGGGCAGTTTTACTGCCGGCTGGCTTGCTGGGTGATTGTGGGGCTGGTGTGTTGATGGGTGAAATCCGTCCGCTCTTTTCTTTAGGATATCGGATTCCAGCCTCAATGATCAATCCTATTTAACCATTCCATTCAACACACTTGTCTTTGAGGCGTATACCGCGGTGTGACTGAGGTTGTTGAATGACGGCAGGTTTTTTCAGTGTCGTGACTTCAGCGGTCTTGCGGAAAGACAGCGGATTTTGTTTCGGCAGCAGTTTTGGCCACAGTCCGGCAATATCTTCGGCCAGCATGTGATAATCGAAGGCGCCTCGACTACGAGCGGCAAACACATTTACCGGCTGGCCGGCATCAAAGGCTTCAGCCAATGTGACGTTACGGCGTACTCCACGCAGGATTTTTTCAGGGCCGTGTAAGCTGATCATGTCACTGAGTATGCGATTATCCAGGTTGACTCGCGGATCAAGCATGATGGGTATCAGGCCAAAAGGTATGTGTTTACCCCTGTTTTTGGCGGGTATGTCCTGCATATCATTGAGTAGGTGCTGGACGCCGGCCTTGCCCAGAGGCGAAGGTAAAAAAGGAATGACGACGGCATCAGCCGCCATGAGTGCGGCGGTCTGTTCAATGCCGGCATTCGGCGGGGTATCGATAACCACCAGGTCAAAGAGATGTGCCAGTTGTTTGCGGGCCAGAAATTTTTGCAGACGTTCTTTTTTCAGGTTCTGTTTTTCCGATACCTGGCCTGCAGGAATGAAAAACAGATTCTCATAGCAGGTTTCATGTAGCAGGCTGTTAAGGCTTTGGCGGCCGTTAGCCAGAATGCTTTGTGGCTGACTGTCGGGGGTCAGGGGCTCTATTCCCAGGCCAATGGCGGAATGGCCCTGGTTATCCAGGTCAATCAGCAGGCAGCGTTGACCCTGTTTGGCAAATTCTGCAGCAAGGTTAACCGCGGTTGTGGTTTTGGCAGTACCGCCTTTGCGGTTTGTAACAACCAGTGTGAACATGTATCGATTCCCGGAATTTTATTGTTATTCAATGGAGTAAAGTTAATAGCGACAATAATGCAACCAACTTTATGATTATAATTCCTGAAAGCTGTTGCTCTCAGTCAATATATACTTCCAGTCAATTTATACTTTTCGCATATAACCGATTATAGTTAAGCAATGAAAAATCCCCATGCCTGGTTAAAAAAAGAACTGCCTCACTGGATTCAGGATGGTGTCATCGATTCTGAACAGGCTGGACAGATTCTTTCACGTTACCCTGAGCGTCATTCGCTGAGCTGGGGTAAAATCCTCATCAGCGGTTTTGGCGCAATCATGGTCGGTCTGGGCGTTATACTGCTATTTGCCTACAACTGGGATGCCATGGGGCGTTTCAGCAAAATGTCAGTCATTCTTGGCGCTTTGGCCATCACCCATTTTTTTGCGTTCAGAACAAGACTAGGCAATCATCATCTTTCAGAGAGCCTGTTTATTCTGGCAACCATGCTGTTTGGCGCAGGTATCTGGCTGGTGGCGCAGATCTATCACATTGATGAACATTATCCGAATGCCTTTCTGTTATGGGGTTTTGCAGCACTGCTGCTGGCCTGGGTACTACCCTCGTTGCCTCAGGCGATATTGACCGTGGGTTTAGTGATGATCTGGCATTTTTCAGAAGCACTGGATTTTGACTTTGCCACGCATCATGCCCTGGTATTGATCCTTATAGGCTTGTTTCCGTTAATCTGGCGTTTACAGTCCCCGATACTAGCCAGGCTGGTTTCCGCATCCTTTTTCGTTTCGCTGGGATTGGCGACGGCTACAGTTGATGAGCGATTGTCTGCAAGTGTTCTGTTACTGGTAGCTGCCTGTTTGATTTTCTTTTCATTCTGGTCTGCATCACAAGCCAATGGTTGGTTTTCTCATACCGGGCAGGAACTGGCTAAACCAGCCTGGCTGGTTTTTGCAGGCATGCTGTTTTTAATGTCATTTGGCGATATTTCCGATGACCTGATAAGAGTCCGTTTCAACGAACCTGTTGAAAGTTTATATTTTTACCTGCCATTAATTTTGAGCCAGTTGCTGTTTCTCTGGCTCATGCTCAAGCGACAGTTTTCAATTATCACGTTTGTTGTCGAGTTCAGCGTTCTGCTGGTAGTGGCGCCATCGATCTTTGATATTTATCCCGTGCATCTATACACGTTGATTTTCAATTTACTGTTACTGGGCTTAAGTATCGGACTGATTTACCAGGGATCTCATTATGCCGATGCCCGAAAAATGGTCTGGGGCAGTCTGATCTTTACTGTGCTGGTTTTTGCGCGTTATACGGATCTGTTTGATAGTCTGATTTCCAGGGCGCTAGCCTTTTTGATTGTGGGAGCGGTCCTGTTTTTTGCCGGTACAGTCCTCAATCGCAACAGAAACCGTGACAGGCAGGACTCGCCATGAAAAAGTTTTTCCTGATTGCTGCGATTTTCTTCCAGCTTAGCGCATTACTGTGGATGGCCCTGTCTCGTGAATATGTGGTTCAGACCGGAAAAGTGGTTAAGATACAAACCGCTCCTGTTGATCCACGCGATCTGTTTCGTGGCGATTTTGTACGTCTTGATTATGATCTCTCATCCTTGCCTGCCAGCTTACTGGAGCCTCATTTGGCAGATCGGAAACTCAAAAAAGGCCAGGTGCTTTATGTGACTTTGCAACAAGATAGCAGGGAACTGGTAAAAGCCGGGTCGGTGTCTGACTCCCGGCCAGATGGCAATGTATTGTTTGTCAGGGGACGCTTGCTAAGTGACTGGGTAAGAAATAAATACAATGCTTCCACGCTTTCAGTTAAATATGGAATCGAGCAGTACTTTGTTGAACAGGGCAAGGGTATCGCTATTGAAAATCGCCGTGGCCGCAGAAATGAGCTGCAAACACCCATGATCATGCAGGTTGCCTTGTCTGATTCCGGCACGGCAATTATCAAAGAGCATGAGTGGGGTGACTTCGGTGTAAAACTCACGGTTAAAAGCCAACCTGAACGGGACGCAGATATCAGTGTTGCCAGCGCTGTTTTACAACTGGAAATCAAGAATGTCAGTCAACGAAAGCTTACTCTGCCACTGAAACCGGATACCTGTTCATTTCGAATGCAAAGTATTAAAACAGCTCCAGAAAAGCTGGTGCTGCACAAGGAGAATTGTGATCAATTATCATCTGAAAATGAGGTATTCAATCCAGGAGATTCCCGGATTTTCACTTTTGACCTGAATCAACCTCATTGGCATGTGTGGTACAAAAATGAGCTTACCCCCATGGGGAAACTGCCCTGGGGTTATCGCTTCAGGCTGGTTTATGAAGAGCCACCTGAGTATCTCAATGGAGACATTGTCTCTCAGGCTTTTCATGGGCGGGGGCAGATTGATTAAATGCAGTTTGAGTCAGTAGTCTTGAAGAACAATGTGTTTAACTCAATTCCTGGCGGATTTCTTCAAGGGCTTCCATAGCAGTTTCCCTGACATCGTTAAAAGTATCTTTAGCCAGTTTTTCAAGACAGGGGAGGGCTTCTTTGGTACCGGTAAGTCCAAGGACATGCGCTACATCGGTACGCACGCTTTCCGAGTCATTATCAGTTTGCGCGCACAAAGCGGGCACCAGTGTTTGCAGTGCAGTACTGTTTTCAAAATGTTCAAAAATAGCACTGATGGCGATGCGGGAGGTCAAAGGTGTTTGCGGATCACAAAGCATGACCAGCAAATGGGATAATTTATCGATTTTTACATCCAGATCATTGATAACGTCTTCAAGCTGGCCCTGCTCAAATGCCTCGTTGTAGTAATTGGTCAGGCTGTCATTGTCAGCTTCGTCCTTAAGCCATTTTGATACTTCTGCTTCTGTGACGACACCATTGAGCATATGCCCGCCAATCAGCAGGGTAGGTACTGAGCGAATATTGTGCTCAGTAGCGGCAACAGGGTTGACTCCGATATTTATCATCTCCAGTTGTGAAATTTTTCCGTTTTTAAGCATGTCCGATAACAGACGTATCATGCCGGGGCAATGCGGACAGCCCGGAGCAACAAACAATTTCAGGGATGAATGGTTTGGCATGTCTTGGTTGTTATCCAAAAAAGTCCTCTCCCCGGAGGGGGAGAGTTAGATTAAGCCGGATTGTAGCTTATTTTCAGCTATCGAAAGGAACAATTGAGCAACTCAGGTAAAAATTGCTGTCCTTTTCCTTTGATAACTCATTCATCAAGCGCTCACAGTTTTCTTGTGAAGCAGTTGGAATGGTCATGGCCGGGGTATCATGACCCTCGGCAGGTATGTTAAGAAAAACGGTCTGCGCTGATACAGCGGAACTGACCATCAGTATTAAAGTTGCAATTAAAGTTTTCATCTTAAAAGTCCTCTGTAACGCCTTCATTCGCGAAGGGTTTTCAATAATTGCAATCAATTATAAGGAAATACTAATATAAGTCAAGACTTATATAGAATTATTCTAAATGATTTATTGCCTGTTCACTTTTCTAACAATACCTTGATCTGGAAAAGTGTGTTTCGTTCTTCTTCTTCCAGGCTGTCACGGATAAATTTAATTGTGCGTTCAAATCTTGGAATTACGTTATATTTCAATGCATTAACACGTTTTTGAGTTTTGCGTTGTTCCTCCAGCAAGCGCCTTAATGCAGTTTCGACTTCAGATAAAATGGCCATTTTTTCAGCCATGTCCGTCAGTTTCATGCGGGTTTCATCAAGGCTGGCATCGGTGCCGAGAATGCCTACAGGCTGCAGGGGAAGCTTTTTAATTGTTACTGATGGATACTGAACACCCATATTACGGCGGGGCAGTATAGAACCCTCAATACCACTGGGCATACCGAGTGCCAACTGGCGGATGCGGGAACTCCCCATGCGCATCTGGGTAATACTGAGCGAATCATAAGCTGTTTTTAACGAAAACTGTGCCTCGTATTTCATTTCCTTGTATTCGGCTAGCTTTTCATAAACCAGGCGTGTCAGAAGTTCGCGCTTACGTTCCAGCAGGCGATAGCCTTCATAGAGAAAGGCCACACGGCTCTGCATTTCCAGCAAGGCAGACTTTGTTGGCGGTATGTTAAGCCGGTCCTCCATTAGAGACTTTCATCCCAGTGGTGATATTTCTGGATTTCAGCTTCACTGACACGTGTAAGGGCTTCGGGAGGCAAAAAGGAGAGAAGTTCCCAGGCCAGGTCGAGTGTTTCAATGATGCTGCGTTCATCTTCCTGATCCTGTCCCACAAAACGTTCTTCAAAAGCTTCGGCAAATGCCAGGAAGCGCCTGTCACGTTGTGACAATTCTTCAGCGCCGATAATTGAGGCAAGGTTACGCGCTTCCAGGGCACGTGTATAAGAAGCATACAACTGACTGGCAACACGTGGATGATCCTCGCGGGTGTATTCCTTACCAATACCATCTTTCATCAGGCGTGACAGGGAAGGCGGCACATTGACTGGTGGATATACTGATTTGTTGTGTAGCTCACGGCTCATAACGATCTGGCCTTCGGTGATGTAGCCGGTCAGATCCGGAATCGGATGCGTAATATCGTCACTGGGCATGGATAGAATCGGAATCATGGTGATAGAACCATGACGGTTTTTTACACGGCCAGCACGTTCATAAATCTCGGCCAGATCAGAATACAGGTAGCCGGGATAACCTTTTCGTGAAGGAACATCACCTTTTTCTGTGGCAATTTCGCGTAAGGCCTCGGCATAATTGGTCATGTCAGTGATGACTACCAGCACATGATGATCGAGATCATAGGCCAGGTATTCTGCTGCTGTCAGTGCGGTGCGCGGCAGAATCAGCCTTTCCATGGGTGGGTCGTTCGCCAGGTTGGTAAACATCACCACGTTTCTCAACACGCCGCTGGATTCAAACTCGGTTTCAAAGAAACGCGCATCTGAATGGGAAACCCCCATGGCGGCAAAGACAATGACGAAGTTGGACGATTCATCAGGCAATTTGGCCTGACGCACAATTTGCGCAGCAATCTGGTTATGCGGTAAACCCGAGCCGGAAAATACCGGCAGCTTCTGTCCTCTTACCAGTGAGTTCAAGCCATCGATTGTGGATATGCCGGTTTGTATAAATTCACGCGGATAGGCGCGTGCAGCCGGGTTGATGGGAGAGCCATTAACATTACGTACCAGGCTCGAAACAATGGGGGGACGGTTGTCACGTGGTTCACCGATTCCATTGAAATTTCTTCCCAGCATATCAGGCGACAATGCCAGTTCGAAAGGTTCGTCCAAATAGCGTATCCAGGTATTTTCCAGGTCAATGTGCTCGGTTGATTCGAAAACCTGTACCAGTATGGCTTTATCGGATGTCTTGATGACCTGTCCGTTACGAATGTTGCCATCGATATCACGAATGGCAACACGCTCACCCAGTGAAGCATTAGTCCCACCTTTTAAAAACAGCAACGAGCCGCGTGCCGCTGTGACATGTTTGTATTCAATCTGTTTCATGCGGTGGTTTCCTTCGTGCCGGCGTATTCGGCGCGCATCTGATCCAGGTGTTTGAACAGTTGATCAGCAAAATCGTCCAGTTGCTCCAGCTGATCATTGGAAATGGTCGATTTAAGTCTGCGAATCATGCCGTTTTCCGGTAATTCAGCAAGTTGTTCAACAGGTGTACCCATTTTGATCAATTCATTGCCGGTTTCGTAGAATTTCAATATAAGATCCATCAAGCGGAACTGTTTCTCCGGCGAACAATAACTATCGATCTCATCCAGGGCGCTTTGTTGTAACAGGCCTTCCTTGATAATGCTGGCACTTTCAAGTGTCCAGCGTTGTGCAGAAGAGAGGGCTTCGGGGCCGACAAGATTTACGATACGCTCCAGTTCATCAGCCTGTGTCAACAGCGTAAGTGCCTGCTGTCGATGCGCACTCCATTGAGGGCTGACATTGTCTGCCCACCAGGCGCGCGCACGTTTTTCATAATCTGAAAAACTTTCGATCCATGACACTGCAGGATAGTGACGCGCATCCGCAAGGGGTTTGGATAAGGCCCAGAAGGTGCGAATGATTTCTTTGGTGTGGCTGGTTACCGGTTCGGAAAAGTCTCCACCAGGAGGAGAAACCGCGCCGATCAGGGTGACCGAGCCAATACTCTCAGCCAGGGTATTAACGCTGCCAGCGCGTTCATAAAAAGCGGCCAGCCTGGAAGCCAGATAAGCAGGATAGCCTTCTTCAACAGGCATCTGGCCAAGACGGCCTGCAACTTCACGCAACGCTTCCGCCCAGCGGCTGGTTGAGTCAGCCACCATGACGACATCATATCCCTGGTCACGATAATATTCTGCCATGGTGACGCCAACATAAATACTGGCTTCACGGGCGACCACCGGCATGTTGGAAGTATTGGCAACAAGAAACGTTCTTTCCATCAATGAACGACCGGTATGCGGATCAGTCAATTCCGGGAAGGTTTCCAGGATATCAACCAGTTCATTACCGCGTTCACCACAACCGACATACAATACAATATCGGCATTTGCCCAGCGAGCGATCTGTTGCTGCACCATGGTTTTTCCGGCACCAAAGGGACCGGGTACAGCGGCCTTGCCTCCTTTTAACAACGGAAAAAAGGTGTCGAGAATACGTTGGCCGGTCAGTAATGGTTGGGCAGAAGAGGTGCGTGACCGGTAAGGGCGTGGTGTACGTACTGGCCAGTCATGATACATCTTGAGGTCTACGAGCTTGTTGTTTTTGTCCCTGATACGCACAATAACGGCATCAACGTTATATTCACCCTCACTGGCATGTTCTACAATCTCGCCGTTCTTGCCGGGCGGAACCAGTACGCGATGTGTGATTGTGGGTGTTTCCTGCACAGTGCCGAGTATGGTGCCGCCTGTAACGGTCTGGCCAACTTCCAGGTTTTCAGCCGGAACAAAGTGCCACTGTGTTTCACGGTCCAGTGAATTGACCATTAAGCCACGGGCAATGGTTTCGCCACTTATTTCAAGAATCTTGTTGAGCGGCCTTTGCACGCCATCAAAGATTTGCCCGAGCATGCCTGGGCCAAGTTCAACAGAAAGCGGCTTGCCAAGGCCTTCAACGTCTTCACCGGGATGCAGTGATTCGGTAGTCTCGTAGACCTGCACCAATGCACGATCTTCGAAAAGGCTGATGACTTCACCAACCAGTCCAAGCTTGCCGATACGTACCTGTTCACCGTTACGGACATTTTTCAGCTGAATAGTGACCAGTGGGCCATTGACTTCTATGACCTTACCCATGAGAAAGTACTCCCGTTCCGGATACAGATGCAAACAGCCGTTCGAAAATGATCTTTTGTAATTCCTTTTCCTGCCTTGATATAAGACCTTCAAAGCTGTTGTCGACCATAACAGTGCCATCAGCGGAAAGCAGTTTCACTCCACCATGACTGTCAGGTGTTTCATCTGATAGGGTGATCGAAAAACTGGAGGCTTCTTTTACGATGTCATCCCAGTCTACCGAAAAGCTTTTGTGGTCCTGTTCATTGACAAAAGCTGTCATCTGATCTTGTGCAATCAGTTCACTGGCCTGTTTCAGCAGTTTAATAAAGACCTCGCGGTATTGTGTTCTGTCCTTTGCAAGATCAGCGAGAAAGCAATTGAGTTTTTCCATCACCACCAGAACCATGCCCCAGCGGTTGCGATCCATTTCAGCCTGCATGTGAATTTCACTGGCCTGTACAATGCGCAGGTACTCGCGTTCAGCCAGTGCCCTGGCGGCAAGTAATTCCTTTTGTTCCATCAGTTGAATTTTTTCTCGTGCATCCTGCATGATTTTCTGACGGGAAATATTTCCCTGGGCAATATGCTGGTCTGCCAGCTTGCGGGCACGGTCGAGCATGGCCTGTTTTAAAGTGGAAACTTGGTCAGTCTGATTCGTCATGAGTATATTCCAGCGCTGAAGCTCCAATCGTTCTGCGGATCAGCTGGTCGATTGAAGCCTGTCGGTTTTCCGGTTCATGCAGGGAGGGAACTTCACTGACAAGAATGGAGCCACCTTCACTGCGTATCTGGTTAAGTATGGGGATATCATGATCAAGCAGGTCTTGTTGCAGGTAGATCAGGGTGCGTTCCTGGGAGGAGACGATAGACAGCAGCAGATCTTCAAGTGCATCAGTTCCCAGGTCGATATGGGTTTCAATTCCGAGCAAGGCGAAACCGTCCATCAATGCCTGGCTGCCGACTGCAATAATACGCATGATCAGATTTCACCCAGCAGCAGGATCGACATGACAAGACCGTAAATGGCGATACCTTCGGCAAGCCCCAGGTACACCAGGGTGCGGCCGAACATTTCAGGCTTTTCCGTTATCACTGCCAAAGAAGCGGCACCTACTGAACTGACCGCAATGCCGGCACCGATAGTCGCCAGACCGGTTGGCAAGCCAATGCCCAGTAAAGTCAGTCCCAGTCCGGTACTGATTTCCCGAGTGCCTTCAGCCGCTCCGGCGGCAGCCATGACATCTTGTACGCCAATGAACATCATTACGAGCAGGCCAACAGTAAACAGTACAAGGTTTAGGCCAATCCCCCGTTTGAGAAATACCTTGCTGTGAGCTGCAAGCAGCTGTGGTCTGAATTCCAGGTATAGGCCAGTCAGGATAAGCAGCAGGATGCTGGCGCTGAGTAAAATGAGTATGGTGTACATGATATATCTCCGCAGTTATTGTAATAGTTACAACACAGGTTCAATTTTCAGTGGTTCAAAGCGTCTGCCACGGCCACTGAAAAACCGTGAGAAACCTTCATAGTATTCTAGCCTTAAGCACTGGATGGCTACGATGCCGCCTTCAAGTACAATGATGAAAATATTGCCCAGGATAATTGTCACTACATGACCGAAAGTATCCATCATGCCTGCCAGTGTGAACACGGCCAGTGCCAGTGCTACATGGTTCAGGCTGAATGCGGCGACACGTAAAAAGGAAAGCGTGCTGGATAAAATATTGATCATGTTATCGAGAGCTTCGATCAGGATAAGTAGAGCTTTTTCACCTATGAATCCATCCATGTGTTGCCAGTGATTCCACAAAATGACGGATAAGGGCAAGCCGATGAGGGACATTTCGATCATGCCAAAACTGTTATTGACCAGGTATTGATAGCCTGTATAGATAGCACCGAGAAACAGTACAAGTCCGGCAATGCCACGGTTACTGAAGAATGCCTGTTCCTGCTTACCGATAGCCAGTAAGTTGTAGATGGATAACAGGTTGGCGATCACCAGAAAACCTATGCCCCAGTAAAGAGCCAGTAGCAGCATATGGGAAGGGTCTTCCATCGGAGACATCCACACAGGATGTATGACATGTTCATAACCGAAAATACTGCCATAGAGCAGGCCGAATACCATTGAGGAGATACCCGCAAGGCTGGCAAAGGTAAAAAGACCCTTTATCTTGTTGCGCAGTAAATAACCCGCCAAGACAATCACTGCGCCATGGCCGATGTCACCAAACATTATGCCGAACATGAGAATGTAGGAAAAGGCAAACAAGCGTGTTGGGTCAATCTCGCTGTATTCGGGAATACCATATTGAGCTACGAGCGCTCGGAAAGGCTTAAACAGTCGGCTGGGTTTCTGCAGGAAGGGTACACTTAACAGTTCCTCCTGCAGTGGTTCGCGAAAATCCAGCAGGAAAGGGTAAGTCAGTTTCTGCTGCAACTGTTTTTCAACCTGTTGAATTTTTTCTTCGGGTATCCAGCCTTCAAGATAGACCAGTTCACCTTTGCCGGTGAGGGCGTTGGCAAGTGCTGCATAAGGTTTGGCTCCGATCAGGATCTTCAGGGTTTCATCAAGAATATCCCGGTTGTCATGAATTATCTTTTTGATTTTCACCATCAACTCGTCAATCTGTTTCTGATAATCGAAAAGCTGTTTTTCTATATTGCGACGAATGACGTCCGGGTGTTGATGCAGTTCCTGAGGAATGCTCATTTCATGAAAACCTGCAGACTTGAGAATTTCGCTGACATCAGCCTGCTGGTCACGCGAAGTCACCACAGTGACATAATGATGGATATCGGTGAGATGGAAGACATCCATAACGGTATTTGCCAGTGACAGTGCCCGTTTGAGCTGGTCATGTTCATTGTTGGGAATCGTGCCGATGAAGATTTTAATGAACTGGCTTTCACGTGCCAGCTTGCCAAGGTCAATGTCCAGGTTTCTGAAACGTTCCAGGCTGCTTTCCAGTTGGTGTGTCAAGTTGATGTTGTCTTTGGCCTGGCGTATTTCCTCTTCATGATCTGAAATATGCCCCCATATTTTTTTAACCCTGTCATTGATTTCTTCAAGGGCCTCATTGGATACAGCCTGTGAAATAATCTGACCGGTATTAATCGGGTGATCGAAATACTGTGCAATTTTATGGTAGCGGCTATTTAGTGACTGATACAGCTGCTGGTAATCCATGGCTGGCATGTCGTCCAATGGTGAGTCGTCATTCCTTGACTCAATCAGATGAACAGCCTGAAGTTTTGCCAGTTCGATTGAGGCAGTTGGCGCATCATCTCTTAACATGGTTAACGACAGGTGCTGCATTTTCACGGCAAAATCAATCATGCGTGCATGCCCCCAACTGCCTTTCTGATCAGTGCTTCATCAAAACCGAGGAACTTGCCTTTGATGACGGCATGTAAAAACTGGATTTCAGATTCTCGAATCAGGATGTAGGAAAATACCCGCGTAATCACCGAGGGTGAATATTTCAGGGTTTTGACAGCAGCTGACAGCACATAATACTGCATCGTGTTTTCGATGTCTGTCATGTTTGTCATATCGGCGATCAGACCATTCAGTGGTGTTGGTAGCTGACTGATTAGTTCAGGGAGACTCTCCAGTTTAGCCAGATTCATCAGGTTGCCGGAGTGAATCTTCTTGCCTGTGGTAGCCAGCAGGTAATAGGATTTGGCTGGTGACAGATTGTATGAAAAACGATAGCGCATCAGCCAGAGCAGGTTAAGTCGATCCATGAACGTGCCAAACAGTTCTATAGCCTGTTGCTGGTCATGAAACTCGAGAAAGCGGATACGCTGTGCCAGACCGTTAAAAAACATACGGTCGATTGCTGCATCCAGTGAGAACAGGTTCTGGCCTTCTTCTTCAAAAATGCTACGTGCCTGGCGAACGATGGAAGAATAGGGTGTTTCTTCCAGCAGGCGCATCATTTCCAGCGGGTCATCGGCTTGCAGCAGTTTATTCAGAGGCAATACGGTAAAAGACTCAAGATCTATCAGTTCATTTTCAATGGCGGTATCATTTTTTCCCGTAAATTTACCGCGGATCAGGGTTTTAAGATTGGATAATTCATACCAGTGTACGGCATAGTTGAGCAGGTCGCGCTCTACACCGGTGAAAGGGCGAAACAGAATTTCGAAATCCTGCAGAGCCTTGCCAATCAACTTGCGATGTATTTTGAAAACCTGCGAATCAGTATCGCCATCACAATCTGCACAACCGAAACGTTTGAGTAGTTGTTCCAGGTCAGATTCGATAATTTCTGGCAGGCTTTCCAGACTGATCAAGCGGCTGGCAAGTAGTTCCAGGCGTGTAGAAAGGTAACTGTTGATGACAGAGCCCACCCTGCTTACAGCTCCGTTTTCAGAAGGTGTTTAATCGCCTCGTTTAATGCCTCATCTTCGTGTTCTTCAGCCAGTGCTCTTAATTCCTGGTTACGTTCGTTGTAACGTAGCTTGAGTTCAGCGATACTTTGATTGGCGCGATCCTGCGCCTTTTCGAGGAACGACTGCTGCATTTCAGGAAGGCGGTCATTAAATTGCTTGATAGAGGCGTTAGCATCGTCCAGAGCTTTCTGACGAATGGTCTCACGTTCTTTTTCACCATCGAGCACAATTTGTTCGGCTTCCTGCTCAACCTTGAGAAGATCGTAGATTGATTCATCCATTTGGCTGTATCCTTAAATCTTGTTGGACTGGGTATTAACAATAATTCTAGTGGTTTTCCATTTAAATTACATGACTCGAATCAATGGAATTTCCAGATGTTTACAGCAAGAAAAGAACGTTTGAGCCATGAATGAAAACACCTTGATTAACGTAATTGAAAAGCAGGTTTTCCTGTATCCGGAACTTTTCAAAACTGATGAGGCTGATCATTATTTCAGGGTTCTGCAGGAAGAAATAGACTGGCAGCAGGAACAGCTTTTCCTGTATGGGCGACAGGTCAATGTGCCGCGCCTGATAGCCTGGTACGGGGACGAGGGAGTCAAGTACCGCTATTCCGGGGTGGATCATGTCGCCTTGCCATGGACCCAGCAGCTTTCAGAGATCAGGACCAAACTTTGTGACAAGTTATCAGTGAGCTTCAACGGAGTGTTGTTGAATCTTTATCGTGATGGACGGGACGCTATGGGATGGCATAGTGATGATGAACCGGAGCTTGGCACCGAGCCGGTAATTGCTTCTGTCAGCCTGGGGCAGGAAAGGAATATCCAATTCCGGCGTAAAAGTAATCACGCTGATAAAGTCAGCCTGCTGTTATGCCATAACAGTTTGCTGATTATGCAGGGCAGGACTCAGCTTGACTGGCAGCATCATATACCCAAAAGCCAAAAAAAAATGCAGCCGCGCATAAACCTTACTTTTCGAAATATCATTTATTAAATAATTATTACTGGTAAATGTCATGATATTTCATACACTTTAGGTTACCTGCAGCTTGAAACGTCACTTTGAATAATAATGAAGAAGAATTTACCGGTAACCCAACAGGAAAAACCATTTCCTGAAGGTGAAGAAATTGTATCAGCCACTGATCTCAAGGGCGTAATCACTGACTGTAACCAGGCTTTCATCGATATCAGCGGCTTTAGCAGAGATGAGCTGATTGGGCATTCTCATAATGTTGTCCGTCATCCTGATGTGCCGCCAGCTGTTTTCGCCAATTTGTGGGACACACTCAAGGCTGGAAAGCCCTGGATGGGGATTGTCAAAAACCGCTGTAAAAATGGTGATCATTACTGGGTTGATGCCTATGTCATGCCCATAGTCGAAAATGGAGAGATTACCGGTTATGAATCGGTTCGCGTAAAGCCATCCAGAGACAGGGTTGAGGCAGCCGAAAAGCTTTACCAGGACGTGGCTAATAATCGACGCCTGTCCTCATTTTTCTCCATGAACACAATTAACAATTTGCTGCTCGGCAGTGCCGTAGTGCTTACGGCATTCATGGCGATAATGCTGGCGCTGGTACCCGAAAAGTGGCCATGGGTGGTACTCGCCTGGCTGGTTGCCCTGGCTGTGAGTCTGGCCAATATTTTCTGGTCAACACGAAAGATGAAAAAAGCCAGCGAAGAAGCACACCAGGTGATCGACAATCCGGTACTGGAGAAACTTTATCTTGACGAGATCAATGATATTGCTTCTATCCGCTTATCGGCTGTCATGCAGAAATCGCATTTGCGAACTGCCATGGGGCGCGTGCTGAATATGGCAGGCCGGGTTAACCGCCACACAAATATGGCGGCTGATATTGCCGCCCAGGCCAACTCTCATGTTCTCCAGCAGCAATCAGAAACCAACATGGTAGCAACTGCCATGGAACAGATGTCAGTCAGTATTGGCGAGGTTGCTCAAAATGCTGCCGAAGCCTCAGCTTCAGTCGAACAGGCCGCTGAAATGGCTCAACGCGGCAGGCATATACTTGAAAGCGCCAGCTGCTCGGTCGGGGAACTGGATGCTATTATGCACGACACGGCTGAGGTGGTTAACGAACTGAACAACGATGCGGTTTCAATCGGCTCGGTCACCGATGTGATTCAGAATATTGCAGAGCAGACCAACCTGTTGGCACTCAATGCAGCTATCGAAGCTGCCAGGGCAGGTGAACAGGGGCGAGGTTTTGCCGTGGTTGCTGACGAAGTGAGGTCACTTGCAACACGTACCGGAGAATCTACCCAGGAAATCCGTAATCTTATTGAAACACTCCAGGATCGAGTAGCCCAGGTGGTCAATGTTATTACCGCGGGCAAGGAGAAAGCACGTGTGAGTGCTGCTGACTCTGCTGAATTACAATCCGATCTGGTTGCCGTACTGAATACCGTGGAAGAAATCAAAAGCAAGAACTTTGTCATTGCAACGGCCGTTGAACAGCAGAGCGGCGTATCCCGGGAAATGGCGCAGAACATTCAGACAATCAATAATCTGAGCCATATGGCGGCTGAGGCAGTCAACAAGGTTGCTTCAGAAACCAGTGAGCTCAATCAACTGGCTTCAGATATGGAAAATATGGTCGTCAGATTCCATTCCTAGAAAAGATCGATGTTGTCATCCGGGTTGCTGGCATCGATCGCTTCAACCTTGCGATTGTTTTCTGACATTATCTTCTGAAATTCCGGAATAAGCTGGTCAAGTATATCCAGTACCACATTGCTGGCTTCTTCCATGTCAGACAATGCCGCGATCGAGCCATCATGATCACCAGATAAATGTGCCATTACGGCATTTTTACCCGCTTCATGCACCTGCATGTGGGGGCGGTCGAGTGATTTGAACGTTTCCAGGTGAGACAGTTTTTGGCCTTCACCTTCGAAATACCACTGGCCCAGGCGGCAGTCACGATGGCTGGAAAAGTCATCGGCAGTGTTGTGTTCCACGCCAAAAATCGTGCGGTAAACATTCATTTTGAAGAGCACATGATCAAGCTTTACGGTTTCGATAAATGAATTGGCAGTGGACAGGGAAATCACATTTGCCATGTTATTGGCGAGTTCAACGACTTCATCGATTACCCCGCTGACGGTGCTGACCGAGGAATTCATCATGTCCATCGAGCCGGATATTTCATCAAAGTTTGTGCGGGTTTGCGTAGAGTTTTCAGTGATTTTGGAGACGAACTCCTTGATCTCGTTAGTGGCATCAGCAGTTTTGGATGCCAGGGTACGCACTTCATCGGCGACCACCGCAAAACCTCGCCCCTGTTCACCTGCCCTGGCAGCTTCGATAGCTGCATTGAGTGCCAACAGGTTGGTCTGATTGGATATTTCAGTAATCATGTCAGTGAACTGGTTGATGCGCTGGGTAGCATCTTCCAGGGCAACAACAGAGGTGATGCTGCGTTGCATTATCTGATCAAGGGCCTGGATTCCAGTCTTGATCTGATCCAGAACAATAGTGCTTTGCTGAAACAGACTGGATGTTTCCCGCAAGCGTGACTGTTCATTCGACAGGGACTCTGACGATGTCAGTGTCTGGTTTCTTATCAGGTCCAGGGAGTTGTAAACCTTGGCGAAATGCAGGGTTTCCGAGGTTTTATGGGCGATTTGCTGAAAGGCACTGTTTAACATGGCTTTCAGGCCATCTATTTCGGATTTTGCTGACTCGGCTATTTGTGTTGCCGCTGCTTCCTGCTCTTCAAGTTCCCTGATTCTCTTTTCGAGTTCTTCAATTTTTTTGCCATTGAAAAGCATGAAACCAAACGCTCCGAATAATTATTGTTATCAGGACGCTAACTGTATAACCTTTTTGCATGACTATCCAGACTTTCTCATGGCCGGAAAAACCCGATTTGTCGATCCATGTTTTTCGCCTGGACCAGAATCATGAAATCTTGTCAGGCAACAAGTTCTATAAGCTGCAACCCTGGCTGCAAAAGGCAAGATCTCAAAATGTTGCACTGCTCTCCTGTGGAGGAGCTTATTCAAATCATCTTCATGCGCTGGCATATGCAGGACAGCAATACGGTCTGTCGACCTATGGCCTGGTCAGAGGCCTGCAAGAAGATCAGCTGACAGTCACTCTGCAGGATTGCCATGATTTCGGTATGACGTTGATCCCGGTATCGCGAAAAGCCTACCGGAAACGTTATTCACAAGAGTTTGTCATTCACTATCTTGAAACCCTTGATGAAGATGCACTCTGGGTACCCGAAGGTGGTACTGACGAACAGGCAGTTACTTCCTGTGAGCAGATTGGGCAGCAATTGAATCAGTTGTTACCAACAAGCAATTTCAGCAGTGTATGGATTGCCGTTGGCAGTGGTGGAACATTGGCAGGGGTGGCTCGCAGTCTGAATATTGATATGCCGTTGTTTGCGCTTCCCGTGATGCGTCAATGGCAGGATGTCAGGCTGAGGGTTGAAGGCTTTTTAACGCAACAACAGGCTGATCGAATTCACTGGGTCGAACATGCTGACTATGGTGGGTTTGGCCGTTATAACCGCGAATCACTGGAATTTCACAGCAGGCTGGAACAGGTTTCGGCTATTGAATTTGATCCTGTTTATACGGCCAAGGCGATGCGACGCCTACTGGAAATGGTGGTCAATAGCGAAGTTTCGGAAACGGCTCCATTGCTGGTGCACACCGGGGGACTACAGGGAAGACGTTCGCTCAATCTCTCTCAGGACGAGGCTTGGTCAAATGTGTTTTGATGGCCTGTTCAACCAGGACATCCAGTCTGGATTCCATCAGGGTAATGAGTTCATTGCGGATAATCTGTTCCACTTCGGCGCGTGTGTTATCCAGCGTGGTATCTACGATTTTCCCGATAATACCCTCCAGTTCGTTTTTCAGGCGCCTTTGCAGGTCGTGGGATATGGCATCCAGACGATGTTGCTGGGTTTCAGGAGTTGCCGGGACCACTTGCTCAGGACCGAGCGAGAGCGCCTCCGATAGTTCCGGTTGCTGTCGTTTTTTCTTGTCAGATAGCCAGCTCATTATGAGTTGATCTCATGATTGTTAATCGTATAACCACAATCTCTATAATAGCGGTAACGATCCCTGCTTGCTGCACGATTTGTTTCATCCTTGTCTACCGGTTCCAGCAGTCGGTCAAACTGGCTGAAGCATTCAGGAATGCTGGAGTCCAGATTGATCAGGATGTCGTGCTCATCTGTTGACTCCAGCTTCACCGCAATGGTGACTGGTGTGATTTCAGCATTAGCTTTTTCAAGGCGGTCGTGAGGGATGAAATTTTGCTCATTAAAGGTCCATAGCAGGGTGTCCAGCTGTGTCGCATCCAGTTCGGAGCCGGTATTGATGCAGACCCGGTGTCCCGCATTCCAGGCTTTCTCGACCAGACGGCAAGCCAGGTGGAGTCTGTCAGTCCGCGCCTTGTCAGTCAAAATGTAAAAGTCGATTTGCGTCATTAATTTTGTCATTCCCGCCAGGCGGGGATGATTATCAGTCAATAATTCTAGACCTGTTTTGCCCGTTTGAGCAGGTACTGCACCAGTAAGCTTACAGGCCGGCCGGTGGCACCTTTTTCCTTGCCCCCGCTAACCCAGGCCGAACCGGCGATATCCAGGTGAGCCCATTTGTACTTTTTCGTGAAACGCGACAGGAAACAGGCTGCTGTGATGGTGCCTGCAGCGGGACCGCCGATATTGGCCATATCAGCAAAATTGCTGTCGAGTTGCTGCTGGTAGTCATCCCAGATGGGCAGGCGCCATACACGGTCATTGGATTGCTGGCCGGCTTCGGTTAAATCGTCAGCCAGTGCGTCATTATTAGACATCAATCCTGAAGCATGGCTTCCCAGGGCAACGATACAGGCGCCTGTTAATGTAGCGATGTCGATTACAACATCCGGGTTATACCTGTCACAATAGGTGAGCGCGTCGCATAAAATGAGGCGTCCTTCTGCATCAGTGTTTAGTACCTCAATAGTCTGGCCGGACATGCTGGTGACAATATCGCCGGGCTTGTTGGCATCGCCATCCGGAAGGTTTTCCGATGAGGGTACGATGCCTACCACATTGATCGGCAGATCGAGTTCGGCACAGGCCTGCATGGCACCCAGTACCGAAGCACCACCGCACATGTCATATTTCATCTCATCCATTTTAGCAGCAGGTTTTATTGAAATGCCTCCCGCATCAAAGGTCAGGCCTTTACCAACCAGTACCACGGGCTTGCTTTTGGCGGAAGCGCCCCTGTACTCCATGACAATTAGCTTGGCTGGCTGGCGACTGCCTCGGGAAACGGATAACAGGGCACCCATGCCCAGTTTATGCATGTCCTTTTCCTCCAGTACGCTGACCTTCATTTTTCGGATGCCGCGTTTTATATCTTGCGCCTGTTCAGCCAGATAGGTGGGTGTACAGATATTGCCCGGCAGGTTGGCGAGATCTTTGGCGCGTGTCTGACCATTGGCAATAGCTCTGCCATGAGCGACAGCTTTTTCAAAGCGTGATTTGAGTTTGCCATCCGTTAGCAACAGGGTGATCTTCTTTAATGGTCGTTTATTGGGTTTGGACTCGCTTTTACATTCATCAAAGCGGTAAAGACTGTTTTCGGCAGAGTTCACCAGTGAGCGAACCAGGTCGTAAGCGTTATCAGCATCTGTCAGTTCAGGCAGTATAAAAGTAGCATCTATCGTGTTGGATTCATCCAGCAGTTTTACCGCTGCAGCCACTGCCGTGGAATAAGTGCTACTGTTAAACTCTTTTTCATCGCCGCAGGCCAGCAACAGAACACGTTCGGCTTTGAGTGTGCCGGTATCATAGGACAACAGCGTGTGGCCGCTTTGTGAAGTTTTGAGATCGCCTTTTTTCAGGAGTTTTTTCACCAGTTCACGGCTTGCTTCATCGGCCAGCTTGTTGCCGGAATGAGTGTTGGAAAATACGGGTACGACCAGGCAGCCGGTACGAAGAGTTGATATGTCTGCTTTTTTAATAATGTAATCCATTCTGCTTCCCGATTTGATGTAAGATTTTTGTAATTTTAAAGAACAGGACTTTAGTGCCTTCTTTATGAATGATCAAATACTAAACGATCAACTCCAGGCGATAGGGTTTCGCCTGGTTACTAATGACGGCGTATTATCGCTTGAGGCGCTCGATCATGGTTTTAAACCCTTTTGCATCGATTTTGTTGAAGGTAAAAATCGTCATCGACGACTGTTTGGTGGAGGCAAAGGGCAACCGCTGACCAGGGCTGTTGGTATGAAAGGAGGAATCGTACCTTCCGTGCTAGATGTGACTGCTGGAATGGGGCGTGACGCTTTCGTGCTGGCAACATTGGGATGCGCGGTGACAATGCTTGAAAGATCACCAGTGATTTTCCGTTTGCTTGAGAATGCCTTGCAGCGTGCGGCCGTGAATGCTGAAGTTGCTGAGATTGCGGCAAGAATCATTTTGCACCATGCAGACAGCCTTGAATATCTGCAGTCGATTGATGGCAGCAACAAGCCGGATGTTATTTACATTGATCCAATGTATCCACAGCGGAATAAGTCCGCTCTGGTAAAAAAAGAAATGCGTATTTTCAGGTCTCTGGTCGGAGAGGATCTGGATAGTGATCGCCTGCTGGAGATTGCAAGGGGCAGGGTATTGCGGCGGGTCGTGGTCAAAAGGCCTAAGGGAGCCGAGTGTCTCGCGGGATTAAAGCCTCATACTGAGGTGAGTAGCAAGAATACCCGCTACGATATCTATCTACCGCTATGATTTACACGTCCTTGCACTTGGTCAGGTCAGCCACAATTTTGGCCTGTAAGGCACAGCCACGCTGGATGTCAGTTGAATTCTGACATTGCCTGAGCATTTCATTTCTCGGCTTGGCAAATTTACCCAGAATTTCAGTGCTATGTTTTACGACTTCTACGCATTGGCTCGCAGGTACCGGCATGTAGTCCTCGGAGCAGCCAGTGGTAAGCAGCGCGCTTGCACTGAGTGCAGCGATAAAAAAGCGTGTTTTAAACATTATTAAGCCAGCCCCTGATCAAATTACGTAATGTCATAAGTATAGAATTAATATTAATAATATTCTTTAACGATATGATTATAAAAGATTAAATGACTTTTGAGAAGCGTGCCTGTTGTTGCTTTTTCATGTAAATATCAAACACCATGCAGATATTTCTGATGAGAAAGCGTCCTTTGGGCATAACATTGATTTGCGTATTGCTCAGTTCTATAAGGCCGTCATCCGCCATATCCTGGAGCTGTAGAAGTTCGTTTTTGAAATATTCCGCAAAACTGATTTCCCAGCGTTTCTCAATAACGCCGAAATCCAGGGTGAAATTACAGATCAGCTTGGTGATCACATCTCGCCTTAGCTCATCATCATGATTCAGGCGCAGGCCACGAAAGACAGCCAGTGAGCCTGAGTCAATGCATTCATAGTATTCATCCAGCGTTTTCAGGTTTTGCGAATAGGTGGGGCCGATCATACCGATTGAGGTAATGCCCAGGCCGATAAGGTCACATTCAGCGTGTGTTGAATAACCCTGAAAGTTTCTGTACAGCGTTCCTTCACGCTGAGCTATCGCCAGTTCATCATCTGGCTTGGCAAAGTGATCCATGCCGATATATACATAACCTGCCTGGGCCAGTTTGTCGGCTGTCATCGTCAGGATATCCAGCTTTTCCTGGGGGCTGGGTAAATCGTCTTCATTGATACGGCGTTGAGGTTTGAAAAGACTTGGCAGGTGCGCATAGTTGAAAATTGACATGCGGTCTGGCGAAGCCTGAATCACCTTGTCGAGCGTAGTTTCAAAGGACTTGACGTTCTGGAAAGGCAGGCCGTAAATGAGGTCGATGCTCATCGATTTGAAGCCCTGGTCACGTGCTGATTCGAGTACTTCGAAGGTTTCTGCTTCTGACTGTATACGGTTTACTGCATTTTGAACCTGGTAATCAAAATCCTGCACTCCCAGGCTCATGCGGTTGAAACCGGTTTCCCGCAGTAGCTTAATGGTTTCTGCATTGGCTTCACGCGGGTCGATCTCAATGGAATATTCGCCGCTGTCATCATCCAGCAGCTGGAAGTGCTTGCGGGTCTGTTGCATGAGTTCAACCATTTGCTCATGGCTGATGAAAGTTGGTGTGCCGCCGCCCCAGTGTAATTGCTCAACCTTGCGCTCTGTATCAAACAGTTCACTTTGCATCTTCAATTCACGATAAACACGATCCAGGTACGGTTGAGCCTTGCTGCGATCCTTGGTAGCAATCTTGTTGCAGCCACAGTAGAAACAAACCGTGTCGCAAAACGGAATATGAAAATACAGTGACAGTGCCTGATCCGTGTTATTGCTGTCCTTGGCGGCCTGATGATAGTCGTCCAGACCAAACTGGTCTGTGAACTGAACAGCAGTAGGGTAGGAAGTGTAGCGTGGACCTGACTGGTCATATTTTTTAATCAGGTCGAGATCGAAAACAAGATTCTGGTTCATAGGCTTATAATAATTAGTAGTAGTGCTGGTATTGTTCAAGTTCTTCGCGAGTCATCACGAAGATGCCGTCTCCGCCGCGTTCAAACTCGATCCAGTTAAATTGTACTTCGGGATATTTTTGCATCAGCAACTCTGCACTGGCTCCCACTTCAATAATGATAACACCCTTGTCAGATAAATAGGATGCTGCCTGGCGCAGAATTTTACTGACGATATCCATGCCATCTTCACCCGATTCCAGGCCAATGCGGGGTTCCTGGTGATATTCAGCCGGTAGCGCATCATATTCAGCCGTTGATACGTAGGGAGGATTACTGATAATCAGGTCGAAACGGGTATCCGGAATGTCTTCAAACAGGTCGGACTTTATCGCGGTGACCCGGTATTCAAGCCGGTGATGCCGGATATTCTGGCGAGCGACTTCCAGGGCTTGTTCCGAAACGTCACTGATCGTCATCTGGATATGAGGAAGATAGTAAGCAGTTGCAATGCCTATGCAGCCACTGCCGGTACACAAGTCCAGTACGGTTAAAACCTGATCCGGTTCAATCCAGGGATAGTAAGAACTGTTAATCAGTTCGGCAAACGGTGAGCGCGGGACCAGTACATTTTCATTGACGATGAAATCCAGTTCTGCAAAACGGGCATGTCCGGTCAGGTAGGATAGAGGCTTGCGCGTGGTGATACGTTGGCGGATAAGATCGAGAATAGCTTCTTTCTCTTCGCCAGTAATATGACAATCCAGTGTGTTTTCATCAATGGAATAATCCAGAGCCAGTGAATGAAGAACCAGGGCAAGCGCCTCGTCCTGAGTGTTATCTGTTCCATGGCCGGTAAAGATACCGTTGCGGTTAAACTCCGAAGTACCCCAGCGCACCAGGTCACGAATGGTTTTCAATTCTTCACTCATATACCTAATGCTATGCAATAATCTGTCAAAATAACAGGTCATTTTCCTGATGGACTCGAAAATGCATTTTCTTTTTACACTGAAATTCCAGATCACTCTGGCATTATTGTTTCTTGTGCTGGTGCTGGCAGGCTCAATGATCGTCTCCCAGCAGCTGTTTGATGAGCTGTACCATACTGAAAAAGTACTACAGCTAGGTAGCAAATTGCAGAAGTCCTCGCAGCAGATGTCAATGCAGGCAATGAATTATCAGGCTAATCTGCCGGCCGATGATTCTGGTTATAACCGTGACCTGAAACTCTATTACAAGGATCTCATGGCACACATTGAAACATTTGACATGATTGATAATGCTTTCATGGAAAATCGTTTCAGCAGTGAAATGACGGGCATGGATGACATGATGGAGACACGGCTGAATCCTGAAACACGGGCAGTGGTCGAGCAGTTGCATGACAGGTGGCTGAAGTGGCGCAAACAGTTGATGGATAAGCTTGGCAAGGAGGCGTCCATGCCGCGTCTCGCACTGGCAGCAGAATATATCGAAAACAACGGTAGTATTTTGATGCATGCCTCGGATCAGTTGATTGCACATCTTGAAATGTATGCCTATGACCGAAAAAAGGAGTTGGAAGCTTTTAACCGCAATGCGCTGGTTTTCTCTTTAATCACCGTGGTGGTGATTGTTTTCTGGTTCTACCAGCGTGTGATTTTACCGTTGGATAAAACCAGTCAGGGCATGAAAAAAGTAGCATTGGGGAACTTTGATCAGCAACTGGATACTGCCGGCAAGGACGAAATCAGCCAGATGAACCAGCAGTTTAATTTTCTCAGTGGTCATCTGCATTCACTTTTTCAGTTAATGACCCGCTTGTACGAAGGCAGTAATCTTGATGATGTGTTGCAGTTTATTTCCGAGGAGTTCTCCAAATTGTTGCCACTCGACTGGGTTGGCGTATTGTTTGTTATCGGTGACAACAGGATACAACTGGAAAAAGGCTATTCAGAATTCGGCCCTGAATCTTTTGGATCTATCCGGTTCGAGCTGGAAGGGACGTTACTCGAACAATCACTTAAGTCTGGACAGCCGTTGCATATCGAAGATATCGGGGCGCGCGCTAAAGAAAGCGAACGTTACAAATTCCTGCAGATTCTTATCAATAAAAATTGCCATGAAGCTATCTTTCTACCTTTGGTTGAAACTGGTGGTTTGCAGGGGGTGCTGGTTTTTGCATGCAAACAGTCACGCAGTTATACCCAGGAACATTTGTTACTGTTAAGAAATTTATCGTTATTGATTACATTGAGTTTCAAGCAGACCGTAAAGTTATCGGATTACCAGCATTTTGCGGCGATAGGGAGATTTGCTACCGGCATCGCTCATGAGATTCGCAGTCCACTGGCTACTATTAATATGGCCCTCGATTATTTCAGGGAAAATGAACTCCCGGATACCCTGAAAAAGCGGGCTCAACTTGCCAGTGTCGAGGCAGAAAGGCTGAAACGCCTGATGGAAGATATTCTGCTATACGCCAAACCTCTGCAGATAAAAACGAAAATTTGTGAGTTAAAGCAAATTGTACTGCACAGTGCCGAACTGCAGCAGCAGGCCATGCAAACCAAAAATCTGCACTTTGAGTTCTTATCAGCTGTTACGGACTCGGAAATAATAGCAGACCCTGATCGTATTCAGCAGGTGATTCTCAACCTGATTCAGAACGCGATACAGGCATCAGAAACCGCGGGAGTTATTGTGGGCATGCTGACGCGGGATACACAATCAGGTTGGATTAACTTTCAGATTTCTAACCGGGGAGAAGCGATAAAATCAGATGTTCTGGAAAAGGTCTTTGAACCTTTCTATACCACACGTGCTCATGGAACCGGTCTGGGTTTGAATATCGCTAAACGAATTATCGAAGCCCATGGAGGAGAAATACGGGTATCATCGGATGAAGCTGATGGTACCCGTTTTGAAATTGCCCTGCCTCCAGTGAACTCGCTTTAGAAGCAGGTTGCTTTAGAAACAGGTTTTCAGGCAGCCTGGTTATCCAGCGCGGCCGTTTTTGGCTTGCAGCCATTATGGTCGTCACGCTTATCGACGAGTTCCTGCAAGGTAATATCAGTCAGAAAATCAAAAATCTGTTTGCTCAGATCATCCCATAAACTGTGTGTCAGGCAGCGCTGACCTGAATGACAATTTTCTTTACCACGACAACGGGTAAACTCTACCCATTCATCAACAGCGCAGATGATATTGGCAATAGAAATTTCGGCAGCAGGTTTACCCAGGTAATACCCGCCACCTGGGCCGCGAACACCTTTTACCAGCCCCTTGGCGCGTAATGCAGCGAATAACTGCTCCAGGTAGGAGAGGGAGATGCCCTGGTTGTTGGAAATATCTGCCAATGTAACCGGGTTGTCGACTCCATTCAGTGCCAGGTCAAGCATTGCGGTAACGGCGTAACGCCCTTTGGTCGAAAGTCTCATTGTCTTAGCCTCGAAATGTGTAATACCAATGAGTTTAACAAAAACCCACTAATTTACTAGGAAAAAATACCAAGTGTTTTACTCGGTTAAAAGACCAAGTAAAATACTAGGAAATAAGATTAACACTGATTTCTCGGGCATGGCAAGCCTGGTCAGGATTAAAAATCAGGCAATGGCTGCATCAGCTGTTTCGGGAGTGAAGCAATGTCCCTGGAAAAGACAATAACTGAGCCACTTGGATACAAAGATATTGGCCTTCCATTTAAGCAGCAGGCCAGGATGTTGGTAACTGTTTAAAAGCGGTAATGCCTTTTCTTTTAAATCAATAACTTCCAGCTGTCTGGAGTCGTGGTAAACCCTGAGAATGGCATCGGGGTTGGCGCTATTATGCTGTTCGAAAAAATATGTCAGGTGAATCAGGGAGGTGTAGGGCGACTGTTCGATGATTTCAAGGTGCAGATCAACATGCGGTTGGCAACTGGAGACATACTTGCCTTGCATGGCCTTCAGATCGGGAGCGATTTTCCTCAGCAATACGTAGTTTTCTTCACAGAGATCCACCAACTGGCCGAGCGTCGGTTTGGCTCGAAGTGAATTGACTAGTTTCCATGGGTATAGATTGCGCGGCATGTCTCTGTTGTAGTGAATTGTCAGTTTAGAGTCTATTATAGCGAGCTTTGTGATTTCTTTTTCGTATCTTTGTTCAGGTGAATTGATTTCCTATGAATGCTGAATTTTCCAGAGCCCTGTTACATCCCCGTTACTGGTTGACCTGGCTGGGTATCGGCTTATTTTACCTGATCACTCTATTGCCCTTGCCGGTAATCGATAAAATCGGCGCCATATTGGGTCGTTTACTCATGCGCAAAAACCGTAAGCGTTATGCCATAGTTAAAACCAATCTGTCGCTGTGTTTTTCCAATAAAAATGAATCTGAACTGGAAGTAATGGTTGCAAGGCACTTTGAGTTTTTGATGCAAAGTATGATGCACTATGGCTTAACCTGGTGGGCATCTGCATCAAAACTGCAAAGGTTGCTGCAGCTGGAAGGTTTTGAGAAGGTCAATCAACTTCAGCAGCAGGGTCATAATGTCATCATCCTGCTATCCCATTGTACCGGACTGGAATTTGCTGTTTCCGCAATCACCCGGGCATTTGCCAGCAGCGGTCCCTACAAACCTTTTAAAAATCCTGTAGTAGATTACCTTATTGCCAGGGCGCGCCAAAGATTCGGGTGCCGCACATTTACCCGGGAAGAGGGCTTGCGGCCAATTATCAGCGATGCCAGGCAGGGCAGGGTGATTATTTATCTCGCCGATGAAGATCTGGGTCCTGGTGTTTCAGTGTTTGCTCCGTTTTTCGGGGTGCAAAAAGCGACAATCCCGGTGCTTGGAAGGTTGGCCAAATCCTGCAAGGCAAAGGTGTTGCCTGCTATCAGCTGCTATGATCAGGCTGCGCACCGGTATCGAATTTCGTTGCTTGACGGATTGGCTGATTATCCTCAAGGCGATGAGCTCGTGGATGCTGCCGGGATGAACCAGATGATAGAAAAAACGATTGAAAGCTGCCCTTTGCAGTATTTATGGATATTGAAATTTTTTAAAACCCGCCCTGAAGGCGAGACGCCTTTATATCCCTAGTAGTTCTCGTCCGTCCATTTGCGTGACAGCAACACATAAGTGGCGCCTGTTCCACCATTCCACCTCGGTGCCGAGCTAAATGCCAGCACTTCATCGCGTTGGCGTAACCACTGGTTGGTCTTTTGTTTGAGTACGGGCTGCTGGTCTCTGGAGCCCTGACCTTTGCCGTGTATCACCAGTACGCAGCGCAAGCGGCGCTTGAGTGAATGATTGAGAAACCGATTCATCGACTGACTGGCTTCGGTTACGCGCATACCATGAAGATCAAGTATTGCTTCTGGTTCGATATAGCCTCGCTTCAAATCGGCAAACAGTCTGTTCTGTATTCCGGGTCTTTGGAATGCTAATTCATCGCCGGTTTCGATGTTCATATCAGCAAAGCCGTCGTCCCTGTCATCTTCAACCGGCAGGTTGAGTTTCACTGGCCGGGGTTTTTTTGTATCCGGTGTGACACGTTCATCCTTGAGGGGTGTGACGCCGTTCATAGCCTTTTCAAATTCGTTTTGTTCGTCAGAATCGTTATTCATGGAATTTGTGGGTCTGTTAAAATTTCCCTGTCTACTGAGTCAATTTTGCCGTATATTTCCATAGATTATTATAAACAGACATGTAGTAACAAATGCACATCCTTGTCAGTAATGATGATGGTTTCCAGGCGCCGGGAATCGAGAAGCTGGTTGAGGTGCTGGAAACAATTGCTGATATCAGTGTTGTGGCACCGGAGAT
>Ga0180430_10000492_pt1 | contig 42728 bp, 48 predicted proteins | sample SS_ome_9_FD_132999 | JGI IMG/M metagenome (GOLD analysis project Ga0180430, IMG submission 132999) | Hypersaline lake sediment archaeal communities from the Salton Sea, California, USA - SS_1_S_2 metaG | ecosystem: Environmental > Aquatic > Non-marine Saline and Alkaline > Hypersaline >...
AGAGAGGGATTATGTGTATACCGTATTGGCGGGCAAGTCCCGGCGGCAGGTCAGAGGTGCTGTCTGTGACTACTGCTATTCTCTCCATTTTACTCCTGCAGACAGTAATAAACTGCCTCTATTATATATGAGGAACTATATCCAGGGCAAATCAACACCGCCCTGCCCTGAAGAAGCAGTGTCTTTCACACTGCAAGTATGCCTGCGAGCTCAGCGTAAATCCCTACAGAGCATATTCCGGCTCGACCACTTTTACATACTTAAACTTCAGCTGGTCGCTGAATGCCGGATTGGAACTCTTAATAAGCTCATACTTTGAACCGCATACACAGCAGTAATGGATGCTGCTTCCGGAAATCGATAAGCGGCTCCGGGGGAGGTCCTTTTTGCTTATAAGGAAGTTCCGGCCAGTGAAGATAGTCCTGTTGCAGTCAGTACAGAGAAATCTGGAGCTTTCTTCCTTCAATTCTATCAGTACCATAAACATCCTTTCATATTTGCCGGATCAGAAAGGCTTCAAAACTACTGTAATACTAATAATATACTAATTATTAGTAGTTATTATTTTAATACATATACAAATATTTTTAAAGAGATTTTTTGATAATTTTATAGCTATTCGTATTATGGCCTGCCGGGTGATCAAAAGGATAAAACTAATTTGGCCCCGCAGGCGCAAATCTGTTAAAATGATAAAAATTTCATAATAGCAAATGGGGCCCATAAAATGAGACCAGAAGGTTTTGTAATAAAATCAGGCGGAAATCTGGAGAAAATAGATCCGGAAAAGATAATAAATTCCCTGGTAAGATCCGGAAGCACCAGGAAACAGGCTGAAAAAGCTTATGACAGTATTAAAGATAGAATACAAGATGGTACTTCCACGGAAGAGATCCACAGGATGGCGCATGATTTCCTGGACAGCATGGAACACCGGCTGGCCATAAGATATTCTCTTAAAAAAGCTATGATGGACCTGGGGCCCCAGGGTTTTGTCTTTGAAAAATATATTGCAAGGATACTTTCTGCTTACGGGTACAGTACAAAAGTGGGCCAGACAATAAGCGGATGCTGCATCGACCATGAAGTCGATGTGGTAGCTGTAAGGGACAATGTAGTATTTTTATGCGAGTGCAAATATCATAATCACCGGGGGACTTATTCCGATGTGAAGACAGCGCTATATGTTCATGCCAGGTTTATGGATATCGAAAAAGCTTATAAAAATCATTCCGGTGAGAAAAACCATTACCAGGGATGGCTGATCACCAATACAAAGGCCACCGGGGATGCCATAAAGTATGCATCCTGCGTCAAGATGAAAATACTTGCCTGGCAATACCCCGAAGAAAGAAACCTTCAGTACTATATCGAGCATAAAAAGCTTTATCCTGTGAGCATCCTTCCCGGTATAAATAAAAAGAACAGACTAAAACTTTTTTCGTCAGGCATCATCACGGTCCAGGACCTTATCTCCCTGGATGCGGAAGCTATAATGAGGCTCCTATCTACAGACCAGAATATGACTGCAAAGATAATCGATGAAGCAGCGCTTCTGGTAAATGAATAGGGGCCCTATTGATAATAACTATTTATCTTTATTTTAAAAAGGGCGCCTTTTTTACCAGCCAGGTATTGCTCCACCATTTGCCCAGCCCGGCCCACTGTTCCTCCCTTTTAAAGCCGAATCCTATTATTTGCAGTATTAATAAATATACAAGGTGCTCATCCATAAGGAAAAAATTATGTTCCTTGGGCAAGACCGCCGACCACATAAGAAGCATCAATAGTCCCCCGGCAATGGCGGCTATCCTCAGGCCTATACCCAGTATAAGCGCCATACCCACAAATAAAAGACATAGCATAAACAGCCAGTCTACGACCGAAGTCCCTCCAATGCTGTTATATATTTGTGAAAATGGTCCCGTCGACCCGAATTGAAGAAATCCTGCAGTAGGAGATCCTCCCCTTGTCCATGCAGCTTCAGGAGCTGTTGTATACCCCAGGCCAAAAAGTTTGTCAAAAAAAGGCCAGATAAGCAGTAATCCCAGCACCCATCTCAGAAGTGTCCTTACTATTCTCATAGAACTATTTCCTTTCTTTAATTACTACTAATTCCATAGTATTTATAGGTATTTTACTCCCGTTCCCTTTATTTTGCAAATACTTGGTTAAAGAATACCGGCATGTATAATATATATATCATCAATAAAGACAGGGGAAAAAGTGATCAGAAGACTTAGAAGGAAAATAAGCAAGCGAAGCGAAAAGAAAATAATGGAGACCATAATCGTGGTCCTTTTATCCATTTTCACTGCATTTATAGCCTTCTATGCCATGCGCCTGGGAAGGTTTTCCAGCCTTATAATATTCGCCCTGGGGTTTATTCCGGTGCTCATAGCATATTTTTTGAGGATAGACCTTAAAAGGATGCTTCCGGACATAATATTCGGCCTGATAGACAACCTCATACTTGTAATACCGGCAATAATCGGAGCAGAACTATTTGGAGCAGCCGGGGCCCTTGCAGGAGCCATAGTGGGAAATGCCATATCTGATGCAGTAGCCGGTTATTTTGAAGGAAACCTGTCAGAATTCCTTCATTCCAAAGGAATTGATGCAACCAGGACAGTCCTGGGATCATCCCTGGGAAAGATGAGCGGATGTCTCGTAATAGGCATCTTCCTGATATTTTTCTGACATTCTGCTGGCATATCCGTATTACTTGCCGGCAAGCTTTACGGTGAGCCGGCAGTAGTCGCTCAGCTCCTGGTCATCAAGGGCTTCAAATATAGGACATATTTTTTTCATGCTTTTTTCCAGCTGCAAAAAAGCTTTCCTGGAAAGGGTTATCTTCTGCACCCTCCTGTCTTCACAGCTCCTTTCCCGTACCAGAAATCCTTTTTTCACCAGCCCGTCAACTATCTGGGTAGCTGCGCTGCTGGTTATGTCCAGAAGTGCAGCCAGCTCCTTGATGCTGATCTTTTTTTGCTTCCTGACATGGTTAAGCACCTGCCATTGTGAATATGTGAGGGGAATATGTTTTAGTGGAAGGCTCATGCTGGAAGCTATCTTCTGCCTTAATATATATATATTCTCGAATATTTTACCTATTACCTCATCCCTGTTTTCCATTTTTCTTTCCCTATTCATATCTTAAAGCATCAATAGGATTAAGCCTTGCTGCCCGCATCGCCGGATATATGCCGAAGAAAAGCCCCACTGCGGTGGAAAAGCTCAGGGCGATTATTATGGGCATGGTAGTAATGCTTGTCTCTAAAACCGTAAAGTTGTTTAAGATAATAGATATGAGCACGGCAAACAGTATGCCTGATATGCCGCCGGTGACGCTAAGGACTATGCTTTCAACCAAAAACTGGACCAGTATATCCCTGTTCTTTGCTCCTATGGCTTTCCTGATCCCGATCTCCTTGGTCCTTTCTGTGACTGATACCAGCATTATATTCATTATGCCTATACCCCCCACTAAAAGAGATATGCTGGCAATCCCGGCTATTACAACCGTAAATATGCCCGTGATGGTGCTTACCACATCCAGAAGCTGTGTCTGGTTTCGCACCCTGAAATCATTTTTCTCCCCTATCCTTATTCCCCTGCTGCGCCTCAGGATATCCTCTATCTCTTCCGTAGCATCATCTATCGATTCTTCATTTATGCTCTGGGTAAGTATCATGTCATAGGAGCCTTCCCCGAATAGCTTCGATTGGGCAGTGGTTACGGGAACGGACACCACATTGTCCTGGTCATTTCCAAATGAGTCTGTCCCCCTCGGCTCCAGGATGCCTATTACTTTGAAATTCTGGCCATTTATTTTTATTATCTTACCCATGGGATCTATATTATTAAAAAGCTTTTTTACAACTGTCTGGCCTATGACAGCTACATTGGAAGAGCTTGAGACATCTCCACGGTTATAGAAACTGCCTCTCTCGATATCCATATTATAGAGTTCCAGCCCGTTCTCGGTAGATGAATATATCTGGGGCTGGGTATTCTTGTTAAGGTATGACACCATTCCCCCGCCGAATACGACAGGAGCCACTACTGTAACCAGCTCCGCCTCCCTTTCAATGGCCGTGACATCATCAGGCCCCAGCTCGGCATTATCGCCGGCAAACATCATCTGCGGCCCCATCATCTGCTGTTCTTCTTCGGGATTCCCCGGTGATATTATTATAAGGTTTGACCCAATATCCTGGACGCTGCTTATAACCGATTCCTGGGCCCCGGTTCCTATGGAAAGCATGGCCACAACTGCGCCTACCCCTATTATGATTCCCAGCATAGTCAGAAATGACCTGGTCTTGTTTAAAAACAGGGAACGGAATGCTATCTTAATATTCTCTAAAAATCCTCTCATATCTTATCTTCCAGTCTGGGCATCTTTGCCAGTATCTCCTCTGCTATTAATCGGTCGGCTACCGCTTCCTGGCCGCTTATTACCCCGTCTCTAAGGTATATTATGCGCTGTGTGTGCCTGGCTATTTCCATCTCATGGGTCACAAGAAGGATTGTCTTTCCTTCCCGGTTAAGTCTCTGGAATATGCCTATTATCTCTTCACCGGTCCTGGAATCCAGGTTTCCGGTGGGCTCATCTGCCAGGATAATAGAAGGATTGTTTATAAGGGCCCTGGCTATAGCTACCCTCTGTTTCTGCCCGCCCGAAAGCTCATTAGGCCTGTGCTTTATCCAATCGGTAAGGCCTACTGATTCTATGGCATCCAGTATCCTTGCCTTTTTATTCTTTATCCTGTCCCTGGTATATATAAGGGGAAGTTCCACATTGGCGAATACATCTGCCCTGGAAAGCAGGTTGTAGGTCTGGAACACAAATCCCACCTTCTTGTTCCTGATGACCGCCAGTTCATTATCATCCAGGCTTCCCACATCCACATCATCCAGCAGGTAGGTTCCGGTGGTAGGTATGTCCAGTGCGCCGATTATGTTCATAAGCGTGGACTTGCCGGAACCGGATGGACCCATTATGGAGGCAAATTCACCGGGAGCCACGTCCAGGTCCACACCCTTTAATGCAGGAACGGTTATGCTGCCGATCCTGTAGGTCTTTTTCATCTGCCTTATCTTTATTATAAGCTTGTTATCATTCATCTAGATACCTGTACTTCTCCCGGCAAAAATAATTATTCCAGGCCCGACAGGATTACTATATCCCCTTCGGAAAGGCCCGATTTTATCTCGATAAAATCATAGTTGAATATCCCTGTCTCTACTTCTGCCTTTTCGGTGCTGCCGTCTTCCAGCAGGACATCTACAGACTGGACACCATCCTGCTCACTGACTGCCTCTATGGGGATATAAAGAACATCCTCTATATCCGAAGTGGTCACTGTCAGGCTGGCAGAGAGTCCCGGCAGCATCTCCACTTTTTCCTGGGGCTGGATATCAACTGTTACCTTATAGGAGATAATGCCCCCTATATTGGTGGGAACAGGAGATATCTTAAGTATATTGCCTTTCAGCTGTTCCAGGTAATAGGCATCAAGAACTATATCTACTTCCTGGCCTGCTTCAATATTGATTATATCCGTCTCGTTTACCTCAGACACTATCACGAACTCACTGCTGGCGATCTCCATTGCCGGAATGCCCGGACCGGCATATTCACCGGCATTATATACTGAAGACATCACGATGCCGTCATAGGGTGCATGGATTATATGGGCATCGCTGTCAAGTCCTATGATCTCATAGTTTATCCGGGCCAGGTTTAGCTGTGCCTCTGCCTGCTCGATATTCCTGGCTGTGACAGCAATCTGGGTCTCAGCCGACTGGGTGCTGGAAAGACTGCTCCAGTAAGTTGTCGACTGGTTTAATACTGACTGCTCATATCCGCCCTCTGCAGAGACCTGTGATGACTTTGCCTGGGCTTTTGCCGACTCATAAGCTGCTTCTGCGGATTCAATATTGGTCTCAAACTGTTTTTTCTGGACATCGGTGAGAACCAGGCTGTCTTTGGCAACATCATAGATCTCTTCTGAACTTTCCATGGCGATCCTGGCGCTCTCAATTGATCTTGATGCCATGCCGTTTGCGCTCTCCAGGGAATTGAATGCATTCTGAGCCGCCAGCTCAGCCTGCTCCGTATTAGTCTTTGCCAGCTGCAGGGCTACATGGTTGGCATCCAGGGCCTGCTGGTAGCTCAGCCTGGCCAGTTCCAAAGATACCTCTGAAACCCTGATATTTTCCTCCGCCTGCATCACCAGCAACTGATTCCTCTGTGAGCTGAGTTCTATGAGCACGTCACCGCGGGAAAAGCTATCCCCTTCTTCCAGGACCTTAAGCACTTCTCCCGAAGTCCTTAGTGAATAATTGTTGCTGTACCTGGATTCTATATTACCCGAAGCTGATACAGTCTGTATGATGCTTCCCCTCCTGGCCTCATAAGTCTCAAGCTGTTCTTCTTCCTCTCCGAAAAAACCTCCCCCGGAAGCGCAGGAAAGCAGCAGCATGGAACTTAAACAAAATACAATTGCCAGGGCAAGCATTGCCGCCCTTTTTATGACCGGACTATTCATATTAACCCGCCTTTTTAATGGTTATTCGGTATATTTAAATTAATTAAGCATCTTAATTAATAAGTATATTAACTAATTCTATATAATTGTCAAGTTTTTGGATATTTATGGCGGCAGACGGCCCTGTTTAAAACATTACCTTATCCTGGGAGTAAAAAGGTCTTTTATGCTCTTTTCTTTCCGGAACCTGAAATTTTCCCTGAAGCTTTTAGAAAAATTGTAATACCTGGGTATTACTATAGGGACAAGTAAAAGCAGTGCCAGGTAGGCGGGGGAATCAAGGAAAAACACTAAAAACAGCATAGGGGTTATTATGCCAAAAAAGACTCCCCACAGCATATTTCTTATCAGGAAAAGCCCGCCTACAAAACCAATTCCAAAAAACGGCACCGACCACAGGCTAAGCCCGAAATAAAGCCCGAAAGTGGGCCCGATGCCCTTTCCTCCCCTGAACCTGTAATAGGGAGAATAAGTATGTCCCAGCACAGCCAGGCAGCCTCCTATGACTGCAAGAAACTCTGAATTTGTCAGCAGCAGCAGCCCGAAATATGACAGGAACCCTTTAAGGGCATCCAGCCACATGCCCAGAAGCCCCCAGTACTTTGAGACATTGAATGTAAGGTTCCATCCACCGGGATTAGTATCGCCTATATCCCTCAGGTCTTTTTTCCCTACAGACCGGGAGATTATATTGCAGAAAAGCACACCCCCGGCAAGGTAGCAGAGGATAAATGCCGCCGCTGTTTTTAGAATATCCATATGCTTATCCTAAAAAATGATATTGACAGACCGGATGTACTTTATCATAACAGTTATTATTTTGTAAACAATCTATCAGCTTTACTCTTCATAAAAGGTGATGCCTATGCCGGTTCCCACATGGGTCCCTACTACCGGCCCGATCTTTACTTTCATGATCTCTTCCGGGGAATACTGCTTCTTTATTTCTTCCTCGACCTCTTCCACATCTTCTGCAGCATTGGCATCAGATATTGACACTATGAGGCTGCCTTTACCGGTAATAAGATCCCCTATGGAACCAATAGCGGCGGCTTTGGCTTTGTTCCAGCTCCTGACAGTCTTGAACATTCCGATATGACCATCCTCTGTCAGGGTAAGTATGGGCTTTATATCAAGCATGGATGCCAGAAGGCTCCTGGCCTTTCCTATGCGGCCTCCTCTAACCAGGTTTTCCAAAGTCCTGGGAAGTATGAAGGCTTTAACCTTTTTGATCATCCTTTCTGTTTCTTCTATGATCTCCTGCTTGGAGCTTCCGCCAATATTCATCCTGGCTGCCCTTAACACTATAAGGCCCAGGGGGGCGTGTGCAGCTTTGGAGTTTATCACAGTTAGATCCTCGCCTTTCATATCCTCGGCTGCAAGCAGGGCGGAACCCATGGTCCCCGAAAGCTTATCGCTTATATGTATAGATATAATGCTTTTATGGTCTTTGAGGAGTTTCCTGTAAAGCTGGATAAAACTCCCGGGTGAAGGCTGGGATGTGGTGGGAAAATGGGGGGAATCCTTGATCTTTTGATAAAACTCCTCCATTGTAAGGGCGCTGCCGCCATCCTCATATTCTTCCTGGCCAAAATGTATGGTCAGGGGGATAACACTTATATTGTATCTCTTCCTCAGTACTTCCGGTATATCGGAAGTACTGTCAGTAACTATTGCTATATCAGCCATCGAGATCACTCCTTTTACCTTTCCAGAACCTATTCCAGTCGCCCCCGCTTGTCTGGAAAGCGATAAACAGGTAAAGGCAGGCGGCAAAACTCCCCAGCAGCATTATCAGTATGAACCAGGTAACCGAGATCCAGGCCGACTTTTCCCTGTAGATGACCCAGAAGGCAAAAATAAAAAACATAATATAGACATCTATAAGAGATATCTGCCCCCAGAGAAGCGACAGAAGTATGCTTCCTTCACTGGTAAATGTATTGGTGGCAAGCCCATAGACAAGAAGCCCTCCAAAACCTATGGCTCCTATCAGGGATAAAACCTTTCCTGCTTTCATAAAACTCCATTCATCTATTTGCCATTTACAAGCTTTTTTTCTTTTTAGGCGGCAGGGGAAAGAATTTGCTGGTAACTGCCGCATACTCCTGGTAATACCTGTTATCCCTGTATTTCTCCTCCAAAAGGGGTATACCTGAGACAAACAGGAGAAGTAGGGTTATGGTTATGGGGCTTATTGCTGCTATGTACCCGAATGGCACAGATAGAGCTATTATGAACAGACCCCACCAGGTCAAGGCTTCCCCGAAATAATTGGGGTGCCTGGTATATCTCCACAATCCGTTCCTTATGATCTTTCCCTTATTGGCCGGATCGGATTTGAATGCCTTGAGCTGGGCATCTCCTGCCGACTCGAATAAAAACCCCGCCATCCATACTGCCAGGCCGATAAAATCAAAGGCAGTGAACCCTCCCCGGCTGAAAGCATTTATTATTAAAAAGGATGAAGAAATCATTACCATAAAAATAGCCTGGACCATAAACAGCTGGAAAAAAGCCCTTAGGTCATGCCATCTGCCCCACTCTTTCCTGAAATTTGCATAGCGGAAATCTTCAGGCTTGCCCAGGTTTCTCCTTAAGATATGATAAAACAGCCTTAATCCCCATATTGTCACCAGGGCAGTGACAAGTATGGTGCGGAATCCGTAATTTCCCCCGTACACAAGGGAAAATATGGCTGTCAGTACGAATCCCAGGCCCCACCCTATATCTACCAGGCCGTTATTCTTGGCAAAAAACCCGATAAGGTAAAAAACGGTGAAATATGCAAAAATAAAGATTATTGACAGCCAGATGATGTCCATCATCTTATTCTCCTTAATATCCCCGATTATATTGTATTATATTTTAATAATTCCTGAAAAAAAGTCTTGTCCAGATAACCGCATCCAGAACTGCCGTGTGCAGGAAGAAAAAAGCACTTCCTATGACTGCCAGCCACCAGCTCCATCCTGATATCCTGGGGGTTATGGCGGCCATGCTTATAAGCATGAAAAGCGCTCCTATGGCTGTAAGTATGAGTACGGTCCTGATACCTGCCTCAAAACCGGGACCGGGATCCTTTACCATCCTTACAGTAAGAGTCATCCACAGGGCTGAAGGTATAAGGATGAGCAAATATACCACCAGGAAAAACCTGAAATCCAGGCCCGGCCATATCCTTATTGAAGCTGCATCCGCCCTGAAGAAAATGTAATAAGTAGTAGCCAAAAAACCTATGGCGGAAAGGACCATTCCCAGTGTATAAAGAGGTATGATATTTTTTGGCACTCCTCCCCATAATGCCTGTGCTCCTACCGGGTTTTTTACAGCGCCCGCAATATAGCTTCCTACCACACCTATGCCCCCCAGTATCACCACCAGGCCTATTATTATTTTCCAGGTCAACACCCCGCACCTCCCTGTCTTGGTTAATTATCAATATTCCAGCAATTCAGGATTGACTATCTCCAATCCCGCGCACCTTCCCCTGTCATCCATTATCAATCTGTTCTTCCTCCATAGCCTGATTCTTAGCACGGAATCTATACTTTCGGTTATCCTTCCTTCCATGGCTCCCATTACAGGAGATGCCAGTTCCCCGCTTTTATTCTTCCTTCCCTCCACTTCCAGCTTCAGGTCTTTGCGGGAAATGATTATTTTTATTCTATCACAATCCACCCGGTCATGGGTATTTTCTATTACTGCACCATTATAGGTGGCCATAATATAAAAATCATCCCCGTACAGAAGACCGCATATAAAACCGGTAAATGACCTTCCCCTCCAGGGGATCTTTGCCACCGAAAGCATCAATGAGCAGGGATCATTATCATCAAAATTATTGGACTGAAGCCATATCCACCCTTCCGGGAAAGAGCTTCCCCAGTCCTTTTCTATATAACCCTTTCCCCCATCAAGGCCGGTAACATGGCCATTTGTTTCCAGAAAGCCTTCAAGGCGGTGGTCCATACTGATAACCCCGTGATAGCATTCCATAAAAGGTACAAATGAATACCATCCCATAGCCCCTGGGGAAATAAGGTTCCCGGGCCAAACCCTGCAGTCCTTAAACATAATATCTGCTTTCAGGGATATGTCCTCATGTATCAGGTCAAGGTTCATCCTGCTGGCAGAAAATATATTTTTCCCTATGGATATCCGGAATCTATCCTTCCGGTAGGAGAAATCTTTCATAGGGAATCTGAAATATGATGATGCGGCCCGTTTTCCATCCAGTAATTGGATAAAAGCATGGCTGCCGGTTTTTTTTATGGAGACACCAGGTATGACTGCGAATATGTTTTCCAGCCCTGGATCTACCAGTTTGAAATACCAGCCTTCAAAATAATCGTCTTTCCTGGCGGCTCCCTGAAATATGCCGGGACGCCAGAGTCTTTGGATCCTATACATATAATATCCATTCAGCAATTACATATGTATAGATTATATATTATAAAGTCCGGATCACAAAGAAGGCTCTGTATCGGTCAGCAACAGTTCCCTGTCCTTGAATATAAGCCTGTCTATCTTTGCGATTATCACCGAATCAACAGGTCTTTCATATGTCTGGCCGGTTGCCCTGGAAGAAGTACCGTTTGTCACCATTACCGTCTCCCCGGGACCCACCCCTATAAGGTCAGCTGATATATATGAACTCTCTGCATATGAACCATCAATATTCAATTCCTTGACCACCATGAGCTTAAAGCTTTTGTATGCAGGATCCTTTATAACTGATACTACATTTCCTATTACCCTGCCTATTATCATATTCTGCCCTCCTGGATATCAATGGAATCTATTATGGCAGTTATGGAGCAGTCTACTGGTATATTATGGTCTTCAAGGGCCCAGGTGGCCTGGAAGCTTTCTTCAAATGCCACAAATTCATCCAGGGCCACTCCCAGGGGGTCTATGGCAAAAAAAGGCCTGCCAGTAAGTTCCCCGGTCCCGGGGTCCACTATCTGAAGTATCTTAAAATCATATCCTTTAAGAGAAGGATGCTTGAATTCTGAATAAGTCTTCCCGATTACCTTTGCGCAGTTCATTTTAAGAATGAATACCTGTATTCAATATTAATATTCTCCACCCTGGCGGTTATAGCACAATCAATGGGCAGATCAGTATGGCCTTCTACTTTCCTGGCCCCGCTCCCGAACACTACAAGAACGATGTCGCCTTTACCCAGTCCCAGCCTGGTCTCCAGGGCTACAAACTGTTCCTGGCGCTCAGAAAAGTCCAGATTGAGCGCTTTTACCAGAAAAAGCTTGGAAGGATTAAGACTGGATTCCTTAACGGAGCAGGTAAGCTCTTTTATGATCTTTCCCAGGGTCAAGACAATGATCCTTTCAGGCTTTCAGGATCATCTATCCTGGCTATGATGGATGCATCAGTATGTGTAGGCCCGGTGATCTCAGTAAACCGGGAGCCGCTTCCTCCGGTTATGACCACAGTGTCATCCATGCCCACTCCTATGGCATCTATGGCGGCTATGTAATCATCTTTCAGGTCGAGACCGCTGTCCAAAAGCTGGATCATATAAAGCCTTACCGGCCTGAGCTCGTCAATTTTTGTGACTGATGTTATATTTCCTTTTACTTTACCTAATAGCATGATCAATCAATAAGGTTTATATCATCTACTTTTGCTACAATACAGAACCTGATAGGGATGTCTTCCCTGCCGTCATACATCCCGGCAATAGCGATCTCGTCCTCGGCTATAAGTACCTTCTCGCCATTCCCTATACCCAGCGGGTCCTCCACAATGGAATATCCCCGGGCAGTACCGTCTTTCGGACCTACCAGCTTCACCAGTTTGAACTTCTTGTTCCTGATGGGCTCGACCATGATGGTGCATACAGCCGAACCTATTACCTCTCCCAGCAGCATAGCTTCTTTACTTCCCTGACCGATTATTAACATACCAGGTTATTATACATGAAAAAGGCCATACATATAATAGAAATTTTGTTCAGTGCTAATGCCTCCATCTGCACATTTTTACCATGTCTAAAAACACAAATTGATTTACAAAAAAACCGAATAGCGTTATATTAAAAAATTGTCAGCTGTACTGGAAAAAAATGTGTTTGGCCTAATAAAGATGACTTTATCACGGGAGAGTAAAATATGAATGTCCCCGAGGGAGCAATAGTTGCCATGCTTACCCCTTTTGACGAAAGGGGTAAGGTAAATGAAGTAGAAGTCAGGAGACTGGTAAATTTCCTTATAAGCAGGGGTGTCGACGGTATTTTTCCTGTCTCTTCATGCGGGGAATATGCCCATACCGACATGGGGGAAAGAAAATTCCTTATAGATATAGTCCTTGATGAGACAAGGGGCCGTACGGATGTGATCCCCGGTACCGGTGCCACCTGCTATCACCAATCCATCGAGCTGGCCCAGTATGCCAGCCGGAAGGGATGTTCTGCAGTAGTCCTGCATGGGCCTTATTTCTTCCAGAACACCCAGGATGCGGTGGAAGGACACCTGCGCAAAGTGGCGGAATCGGTAGATATACCCATATTTTTATATAATATCCCTTTCTTTGCCAATGAGGTCACGCCTACCATGGTGGAAAACCTTTGCAATATGAAAAATGTGGTGGGAATAAAGGATTCCTCAGGAAATATGGTAAATGTCATGAATCTGATAGAGATGACCAAAAAAGTGGATCCCGACTTCAAAGTGCTGGTTGGAGCCGAAGAGATCATGCTTCCCTCGCTCCTTATGGGCGGACGGGGATGCATGACAGCGACAGCAGGTATATTCCCCGAGTTTATGACCGGGATATGGAAGTCTTTCTGCAATGGAAACCATAACCTTGCCAGGAACCTCCAGTTCGCCATACTGCCCCTTATAAGGGAGATGAAATCAGTAAACTTTCCCCAGGGCTTCAAGGAAGCTATGTCACTGAGGGGAATCGATATGGGAAAACCCATGATGAATTATCCCAAAGAGACCCTGGCCAGGATAGCTGATCTTAAGGAGAGGCTCAAAATAGAGATGAATTCACTGCTTTATGAGTATTTTCCGGGTATACCGCTTGCCTATAAACCCGGAGAGGATATAAGCGGAAAATATGCTTATCCCTCTTCCCAGCCAGATGCCGGAGAGAAAAAATTCGATGACTGCACCCAGTGCGGCATGTGTGACGGTACGGCTGAATGTATTCTTGATGGAAATGAAAGACCCGGGGATGCCTCCAGGCAAGAGACCATTACACCTGATCTCAGCCGCGAAGAAATAGAGTCCATAATCACTGAGACAGTAAAAAGGATAAAAAACCAGGGCTAGAGGAGAGGATTTTATATGATCACGGGTTTTATTGATGAAATAAGATCAAATAAATGGCTATCAGGGATTGAAGATTTCACCCGGATTGCCGGGATCATTGATAATACTGATTTTTCCAAACTGGAAGATGGGACCTTTGATATGGATAATGGACTTTTTTATATACTGTCCACCTACAATACCGCCTCCGGTTTAAGGGATAAGCCGGCAGAAGCCCACAGGAAGAATATCGACCTCCAGTATCTGATATATGGAGAAGAAAAAGCAGGTTATTCCGATATAAGAAATCCCAAAAAGTCTCAGCAGATATATGATGAAAAAAATGATATCGAGTTATTCTCCAGAATAGACAATGAGAGTTTTATCACCCTTAAAAAAGGCATGTATGTTGTCTTTTTCCCCCAGGACGTACACCGCCCCGGAATAAGTATAGACGGTACCAGGGGTGTCCGCAAGGCAATATTTAAACTTCCAGTTTAAACTTTTCAATAAGTCTTTTTAATTTTTCTCTGAGGATCTTTCTTGCAATATTATCCAGTTCTGCAGCCGGCCGTCTTGATTGTGAGGATGCAATAATACCCCTGTATTCAAGCATTTCTTTTTCACTGGCAATATAATACTCTATCTCCTGGTCCTCAAGATAAAGAAGTGTTGCCATATCCTCAAAAATTGCATCTGCCTGCTCAAACTGCTTGCTCTTATATTTCTTGAAGATGTCAACAAATAGTTCTATTATGGCACAACCAGGCATTATTCCGCATACACCCCTCTGCAGGTGTTCCATATAGTGGGTGCCGCCCTTTCCTGCAAATACATCTATCCTGCCTTTTGAAGACTGGATTATCCTGGATATCTTTGGCCCTGAAAGCTGGTTCTCTATTTTTGCATATCTAATATTCTGGCACTGCTGGGAGAGCTTCTTAAAAAATTCAAGGTCCATATTGACACCGCTGTATTTGGGAGAATCCTGTATTATTACCGGTATTTCGACAGAATCTGATACGTCCGCGTAATGCTTGAAAAGATTTTCCGGGCTGATCGGTACACAGTAAGGCGGAAATATGATAATGGCATCCAGGCCAAATTCCTGGCAGATCCTGGCCTGTTCGATGGTAGTTTCAGTGCCGGGCTTGCCTACTCCTGCAACTAGCTTGACCCTTCCATTATTATGTTTTACTAAAAGCTCTGTTATTTTTTTTGCCTCAGCATCGCTTATCTTATAAAACTCCGTATTTAGACCGAATACCGCCAGGCCGTCTGCTCCCTTATCTATTAAAAAATCTATAAGTCTTTTCAGGCTGTCATAGTCTACTTCCCTGTCCATGGTAAAAGGCAGGGTCAGCACCGGGAAAACCCCTTCTAATTTTTGTTCCAACATCAGCACTCCTTTAAAATATTAAAATTATCTAATTTTATCCCTTTTATATAAAAGATATCCGCCGTCGATCAGCAACTCCGAACCTGTCATATAATCTGACTCTCCAGATGCCAGGAAAACTGCTGCGCCGGCAATATCACCAGGTTCGCCCACTCCCTTTATGAATACCCTGTTCTCAATTATTTTAAGTTTCACCGGGTCTTTGAAAGCTTTGTCAATATCAGTCTTTACCGCACCGGGGACGATCTCATTTACATTTATGCCCATAGGTGACAGCTCGTAAGCCATTGATTTGGTCAGCATCCCCACAGCCCCCTTGGCACAGCAATAATGAGCCCTGGCATAGTCAGGTATATATTTGGATATAGAAGATATATTTATTATCTTTCCAGAACCATTTTCCGCCATATGCCTGCCAAAGACCTGGCCGCAAAGGAAATAACCTTTTACTATTACTTTAAATATGAGGTCCCACTCTTCTTCATCTATCTCCAGGAATGGAGTCCTTCTTCCTATTCCGGCATTGTTTACCAGTATGTCCACGTGGTCGAACTTTTTTTTGGCTTCAAGCAGAAGGGCTTCAACTTCTTCCCTCTTTGAGACATCGGCCTTTACAGATATTACTCCTGCTCCCATAGCTTCAATATCCTTACGGAGCTCTTCTGCCTTATCCGGGGATGACAGATAATTTATTACCACATTGCACCCCTCTGAAGCATATTTTTCCGCAATAGCTGCTCCTATACCCCTCGAAGACCCTGTTATAACAGCAGTCTTTCCTTTTAACCTGTCGACCATACCAATTCCTTATTTAGAGTTTTTAATCTTTTTTAATGCACTGCAGTCATGCCCGGGGATCACCATATACCCCTTGCTGGCATATTTATCATAAAAATCGTAAAAATCCATCATGTCATATATAAGGCCGCCGGGGATCTTTTCATCGATATTCCTGTATGTAAACACAATATCTCCTGAAAACAATATTCCCCTGTAGTCTATTCCCTCATGAGTAAAAGCAGTTTCAAAGATCAATACCTGGCTGCAGGGCGTATGCCCTCCGCACCAGTCGACGATGACACCATCCCCGACTTCACTGCCTTCTTTTATGGCAAGGCATCTCTCCCCGCTCCTGACCCTTTCAAGTATTCCTTTTGAAAATATTTTTTCTTTATAGATTATGCCGAATCTCTTATCCATTATATTATCAAATGTCTTTTCGGCCAGGATTATTTTTGCCTTATCATAGTCATATATCCCTGAACAGTGGTCATAATGAAGGTGGGTGGGGAAAATATAATCTATATGGTCAAATCTTTTTATATCATCCAGCTTTTCCCACGCATTACCGCTCCTGGTTGTAGTGTTTATATAATCCATATCCTTTATGCCGGTATCTACAAGATAAGTCTTGCCGGCAAAGTCCACTTTCCAGTATATGGAACAGATATCATATTCTGAATCAAAATCACTCATATAGTATAACACAGGGCCTTTGGCTCTGATGCGGGCGCATATGAATCCTTCTATGCTTATGCTGCTGTCTGATATCATATTATTCTTTCTCGATCTTAAAATACTGGACTTTGTCCTGGAATTTATATTTTTCCAGGATACTGTCGTCAATATGGACACCCAGCCCGTTTTCCACAGGTATGTAAATATATCCTTCTTTCAGTTCGGGCCTACTGTTTAGAAGATCAAACATAAGGGGGTTCGGTATCCGGCAGTATTCAAGCATGAGGGGATTGCTGATAGATGACAGAAGATATAAATGAGCCATAAGGCTTACGCCTGACCTGAAGACATGGGGGGCTATTTTCCGGTTTTTTTTATGGGCATATTCTGCTACTTTTATGAACTGGCTTATTCCCCCTACATTTGTCACATCGGGCTGGTATATATCGGCAATATCATTATCGATAAAAGTCTTGAACTCATAGACCGTACTTCCGTTTTCGCCCATAGCTATGGATACAGGGCTATTTTCCTTAAGAAAAGAATAGCCTTCCAGATCATCTGTGATATAGGGTTCTTCGATAAAGAATAACCTGTATTGCTCCAGTTCCCTGCATATATCCAAAGCTTCACCGGCACTCCAGTTATAGGGTACGTAGTTTTGTCCGGTGTCCAGCATCAGGTCAAAATTGTAACCCAGCGCCTTTCTTATTTCCCTTACCAGGCCTATATCTTTCTCCCGGCCATATCCGCCTCTTATCTTGACTGCAGAGAAACCATTCTCAAGATATCCTTCCACCTCAGCTACAAGATCCTTTATCGGCTTCTGCATGCCTCCGCTGGCATAAACCCTGATCTTATCGTATTTTTTCCCTCCAATAAGCTCATAGAGCGGTTTCTTCTGCACCTTTCCCAGTATATCCCATAGAGCCGTCTCAATGGCTCCTATTATGCTGACTGCTATGCCCCTTCTTCCCCAATAATGTGAAGAAAGGTATAGCTTCCTCCATATCCTGTCTATATCATCTATCTCCTGTCCCACCAGGAACCTGGAAAAGAAATCAATCACGGGTCTTCCGATCTTAGGGATATAGTGGCCGCCTCCGCTTTCACCCAGTCCGTACACTCCTTCATCTGTATTTACCTTTACCAGGAGATAGTTCCAAACATCCACATATACGCAGGATGCCTGCCATATCTCTTCCTTTTTAAGCCTGTATGTCAGGGGGATGACTTCGATGTTCTTTATTTTCAAATCTTTTCTCCCTTATTAACTAATTTGAACCATAATATTTTACTGCTTCAAAGAAATGGCCGATACTTGCCAGAGGAACATCCCCCGGTATCATATGGGTCGGGGCTATGACCAGCCTGTCTTTACTGCCAAGTATCTCAATTGTGTCTTTTACTGTCTTAAATATATGTTCCCTATCCCTGTAAAATGTACCCTGGGTACCAACTCCGCCCCAGAATGAGATGCTGCTCCCATATTTATTTCTTATCATCCTAATATCCATACACTCCGGCTGGATTGGGTTGAGAAAATCCACGCCTATCTCTATAAAATCCTCAATTATCTCTGTGATATCACCATCGCTATGGAAAAAGACCAGGCAATCTTTATTTTTGGCTTTAACCGCACTTATGACTTTTGCTATCCTGGGCTTAAACAGTTTTCGCCAAAAACCCGGCGATACAAGAAGCCCTTTTTGCGACCCGAAATCATCGCCCATATGAACTATATCGACACCATTGCCTGTAAGCTCAAGAGCCATGTCCGTCTTGATATCAGATATTGCCTCACATACATCATCAACAGCATCATATTTATCATAGATGGCCATAAATAAGTTTTCCATTCCAATAATATCATGGATGACTTCAAAACAGATGCTGCCAATATGTCCTATAGCAGGATATCCCTCATCTTTTATCTGTTTTATCTTTGACTTTATTCCAAATTTTCCCGTATCAGCCATTTCAACATCCGGAAAAGGATAGGCATAGATCTTGATCTTTCTTTTTTTGCCCAGAAGGTCTTTCCATCTGTTATCCAGCAAGGGAGCCCCTGTAAACAATCTTCTTGTATCAAGACCGTAAAAAATAACCGGATCTTGCTTTTTCTCAGATTTGATCTTCTCATATATTTCTTCTGACCACCATGCATCAACCGGGATCTTATCTGATTTTTCTCCTCTGTATGCTGCTATTATCCTGTCAATAGGTCTCATATTATGCGGCTATTCCTTTACTGCACCTGCTACCATTCCCTTTACAAAATATTTCTGTGCCCACAGGAAAAATACCAGCAACGGTATAGAGACGACCATCGTAGCAGCACCGATCTCATTCCATACTATATTTATCTCTGAAGCCATTGACCCAAGCTGAAGGGCTACTGTCCTCTGGCTTTCCGACTGCAGTATTACCAGCGAGAATATATACTCCGCCCATGAGAGCAGGAAGGCATACATGGCCACGGAAACCAGGCCTATCTTGGATATTGGAAGAATGACTTTAAAGAACGTCTTTATGGGCGAGCAGCCGTCAATATAGGCAGCCTCCTCGATGTCTACAGGTATGTTTTCAAAACTGCCTATGGAAAGCCATATGGCAAATGGCAGGGTCAGTGTTATATGTACCAGTATTACACCCGTATGGGTATCTATAAGGCCAAGCCTGTCGATAAGACGGTATATGGGTATCAAAATAGATGGTCCCGGAAACATCTGGGTGATGAGGAAAAGTATCAGCATAGCAGCAGCCCCCTTGAACCTGAAGCGGGAAAAAGCATAGCCGGCCAGGGATGCTACAGCCGTAACTATAACAGTGGTTATAACAGATATCTTCAGGCTGTTTAACAGGAACTTATCCCAGTTGCCAAACCTGGGGTCAAAGAAAATAAATTTATAAGTCTCAATGGTGGGATTCCTGGGAATATATTCTATTGGTACCCTCTGGACATCGGTTATGGACTTGAATGAAGAGATGCCTACCCATAACAGGGGTGCCAGTATTATTATGATTATGAAAATACATATAATATATAAAAGGACTTCTCTTCCAATTCTTTTTCTTAATCTCATTATGTACCTATTTTCTTGCTAATACTTTGCGCCAGCTATCCCTGAATATGTAAAGATATATCAGGCTCAGTACAAGGATAAAGCCGAAATTTAATACCGCCAGTGCAGAAGCTTCACCAAACTTGAAAAACTTATATCCGGTCTTGTATATAAGTGTGGTCAGAAGTTCAGTATAGTTTAACGGTCCGCCGCCGGTCATTATAAGGACAAGGGCGATGCTGTTAAGGATCCACAGGGTATTCATAAGTGCAGTAGTAAGTATAATAAATCTAATGGATGGGATGGTTATATAGAAAAATCTCTGCCGGTTGGTTGCCCCGTCCACCACTGCCGCTTCATGCATCTCCTGGGGTATTGACTGTATGCCGGCAGATATCAGTATTGATTCCAGGGGGAAAAGTCTCCATACAAGCACTGCTATCAAGCTGGGCATAGCCAGGGCAGGGGTGCTTAAGAATGCTATTGGTCTTTCAATTATATTCCAGCTTTGAAGAAGGTCATTTATGACTCCCAGCTGGGGATGCATCATCCATTTCCATGCCGCGGCAATTATTACGGGCGGCATGGCCCAGGGTATTAGGATAATACCGCTAGTTATCCTGGTGATGGGCTTGTCCAGGCTGAGAAGCTGACCCAGAAAAAGCCCTATGACCACGGTTATAATAACTCCCGCAGCCACATAAATAAGAGTATTTTTTAATGCTATCAATGTCACATCATCAGAGAGAATAGCTTTATAGGATTCCCAACCCACAAAATCTCCGCTTTCGGGGTCAGTCAGAACCTTGTCCGTAAAACTGAGCCTGAAAAGGTCTACCACCGGATATAGGATAAAAGCCATTACAAATACTATTGCAGGTATTATTAATATATATGCTAATCTTTTTTTTGATCTTTCCATATTTACCTGTTGGGGGCTGCTTTAAAGCAGCCCCCTGAGTCTTGATTTACACTACTGTCCCAGTATCTCTTTTACTTCATCAGCAAATTTATCCATTGCTGTCTGGGCGTCAGATACGCCAAGCACTACTTCCTGCAGTGCAGTACCGAAGTATTCATAAGATTCATTCAAGCCTGGGAAAGCAGGCATGGGAAGAACACCTTTAAATAGTGTGCCCTCATCATACCTCTCTTTAAGGTCCGGCCAGAATCTTTCAATATCTGCAGAAGACCAGCATACCAGTGCTGTGGGCACTCTTCCAAACTGTACCGAACCATTCCATCCAATTACCTGTTCATCCTGAGTCCAGTAATCGACATAAGCCAGTGCTGCCTCTACATTCTTAGCATTGGTGGTTATCATGGGGCAGAATGTACCGGTCATTATCCCGCTGGCTGGTTCAAAGTTGCCGCTCGGATTGGGATTTACCGGGAAAGTGGTCAGGTTATAAGCAAAATCTGGTGGTATCTGGAGTTCTGTATTAAATACCCCTACCCATGATAGCGCTGGATATAGACCAGCCTGTCCATTGAAGAACTGAACAGCATTATCACGGTAGTTTGATTCGACCGCTCCAGGCAGGGCATATGGGGCAAGGTCAGCATATAGCTGGACTGCATCCACAAAGCCGGGTCCACTTACAGCAACATTCCCGTCTTCATCCAGCCATCTTCCTCCATTTGCATATGCTATTCCCTCTATCATGTTCATATCTGTAGCAATTCCTGTAAGGGAAAGAGCAATAGCTCCGAAGCCTTCAGCCTGCAAGACCTCACAATATTCTATCAATTCATCCCAGGTCTCAGGACCTACAGCATCACCTTCATCATTTACAAGTCCTGCTTTTCTGACTATTTCTGTACTATAGCCCAGGAAAGTAGCAATATCGACATAAGTAGAGAATCCATAGAATTTATCCTGATACCATCCAAGATCAAAGGTCTCGGGAACAAACTTGTCCTCCCATTCAGAGACCATTTCCGGAGCCAGGTCGCTAAAAGACTGTATGGCACCCATGGCAGCAAAATCTGGAATACTCTGGGTATCGACTATGATCACATCAGGCAGATTACCTGTTTCAAAGCTAGTCACAACCAGCTCGGACCTGGCTGACCAATCATTTTCTACCCATTCCGCCATCATATCAGGATTGGCTTCATTCCAGGCAGCAGTCTTAGTGGCACCGTAATTTCTCTCTATCCTGGTCCCGCCAAACTTCCAGACGGTTATAGCATAATCTTCAGACGGGCCCTCTTCTTCAGCCTCCACTTCCACAGTCTCAACTACTGTCTCGGTGACCGTTTCTGTCACTGTTTCTACGATAACTTCGGGTTCTTTGCATCCCGGCAGTATTGCAAGCGCCGCAATAATGCTGAAGCACAGGATGGCTGTACCCAATACTTTTAGTTTAGACATCTGTCTAATCCCTCCTTCTTAGTAATAATGAAATACAGGTCTGTAATTTGCTGCTTTTCACCTCCTTTGTATTATCTCAAAATTTGGTAAACCTGTTAAACCAATTTTGATAAAAAAAATTAACCAAAATACTCCTTATTATCTTTTTCCACATCCTCAAGATGCTGGTTGATAGCCTCGAGAGCACTTTTTTCATCTTTATTTTTTATGGCTTTTACCAGCTGGGTATGTTCATCAAGATAAAGACCTGAATGGCCCAGGGAATATATTGATTTTTCCTTTGTATACTGCCAGAATTTCTGCTTCTGCATCTTGAGGACGATGAGCCTCATTATGTCCAGAAGTGTCCTGTTCTTAGATGCTTTGGTAATAGCAATATGGAACTGGCCGTCCACCTTATTATCTATAATACCCGTTTCCTTGTTCTTCTTCATCTTTGTAAGTATTGCATCCAGCCTTTTTATATCTTCCTTTTCAGCATTTCTGACAGCCATCTTGACTGCAAGGGGCTCCAGGTTTTTCCTGACCATTATGATGTCGAGCGGATTATCCTCTTCTTCCAGGATATTCAGGGCTTCGATCTCCCGGGTTATATTGGCATTGGATTTTATGTAATTTCCTGATCCGCTTTTTGCTTCTATGATACCAGCGATCTCAAGCGCCCTTATAGATTCACGAAGTACCCCCCTGCTTACCCCTAATGACTCCGCCAGGTCCCTCTCGGAAGGCAGCCTGTCGCCGACCTTGAGTTTATTCTCATTTATCAGCCTGACAAGCTGGTCTACAACTACTGTAGATTTTTTTTGTGTCTGGATCTTCTTAAATATATTATTATCCACTTTGAGTGCTGTCATCTTTGATAAAACCAGGTCCTACAACTTCTATTCTTACCATACCATTATCTTTAGCTTTCTTAAGGACCCTGCTTACTTTGTATCTGGAGATCTTCAGCCTTCTGGCTATGCTTTCCTGTTTTAGGTCTTCGATATAATATAGTTTTGCCACTTTATGTAATAATTCCTGGTTGTAAGGCATCCTGGTTTTTATATGTGTTTATGATAATCACAATTATAGCTATTATGGTAAAGCTGTCAAGCGGTTGTACCAATTTTTTAAAAAAATATTTTTTTTATTAGTTTATCTAAAAACTATTCATGTGTACTATATCATCCAGCCTTCTTTTGGGCACATGGAGCCTGCCTGAACTGTCTTTATAATACTTTATGGAGCCGTCTTTCTCTATATCTTCACAAACCGGGTGTTCTAAGGGATATCCCAGAGCCAGTACCAGCTCAGCAGAAAGGTTTTCCGGTACTCCGATTATCTGGTCTATCTGCTTCTTCTTGAATGCCCCTATCCAGCAGCACCCTATCCCCTCCTCCAGGGCAGCCAGGGTTATGTTCTCGGCACTTGCCCCTATATCCCTGTCGGGCGAGGCATTCTTCTTACTGTCGGACAGGATTATTATATATGCTGCCGGCCACTCCCCTTCTCCGGGATCACCTTCCGGCTTTATATAGCCCGCCCAGGAAAGATTGGAAAATATCTTATCCTTAAGCCTGCCGTCATCGGCAATGAAATATTCCAGGGGCTGTAGATTAGCTGCCGAGGGAGCCAGCCTTCCTGCATTTACCAGCTTTCTAAGCACATCTTTGCCGATCCTGTCCTGTTTGAATTTCCTTATAGTCCTTCTCTCTATTATTTTTTCATATAGGCTCATCCTGCTCCTTTTTTTCACTTATGATTTCCATAAAATCAGCTGGTTCGACAATGCTGATCTTTTCTTCCGGAAAATCTTTAGCATTGCGGGTAATAAGATGATCACAACCGGACCTTCTGGCTGAGACAAACTGTATCATATCCTCAAGATCATTTTTGTCCATTTTTTTTGCTTCAAGCAAAAGACTCTTAGTCAGTGGGACTATTTCAAATTCATCCAGAAGCTGACTGACTAATTCCCCTACTGAAGTCCTGTCCTTTTGTTTTAATAATATATAATGAAGATTATTGATCGAAATTGCTGATATATACCCGGAAATTTTTTTTTCCGACACAAGTGACCAGACTTTGGCACTATTCTCATAATGCTGGTCCCTGAATAGGATTACATCCAGAAAGATATTTGTATCAATCAGTATCTTCATATCTTTTCAGCTTATCTTCTATGACTTCATCCCTGAGCTGCCTGTAGCCCTTATCAGAGTTAGCAAACCCGGCCCACTTGCTTACTTTTTCTGAGATCTTAAAATCATTTGATATGGAATACTGTTCATTAATATAATCTGTTACCAGGCCTGATATAGATTTTCCCATTATCTTTGACATACTTTTTGCCCTGTCAATAACTTCTTTATCAATATACAGCGTTAGTTTTGTCTTGCTCATTTAGTTCACCTACGTATGATAATACTATATTATACGTAATAATAAAAATCAAGCTTTTCATTCTTTTGAGAGGTATTTTCCATTCTCGAACTGGCTATTGTAAAGACTGGCATAGAAACCGTTTTTATCCAGAAGAGCCCTGTGGCTGCCCTGTTCTACTATATCGCCATTATCCATAACCAGTATCAGGTCGGCATTCCTTATAGTACTCAGCCTGTGGGCTATTATAAAGCTGGTCCGGTCCTTCATAAGATTGTCCATGGCATCCTGTATAAGAAGCTCAGTGCGGGTATCCACCGAGCTGGTGGCCTCATCAAGTATGAGGATTTTGGGATCTGCCAGGATTGCCCTGGCTATGGTTATAAGCTGTTTCTGGCCCTGTGAGATATTGGATGTCTCCTCATTAAGGATATGCCCATATCCATTGGGAAGAGTGTGTACAAAATGGTCCACATAGGCGATCCTGGAGCTTTCGATGACTTCCCCGTCGGCAGCGCCCTGCCTGCCGTACCTTATATTCTCCATTATGGTGTCGTTGTAGAGCCAGGTATCCTGTAGGACCATGCCAAATATTCCCCTGAGATCTTCCCTGGTAAGATCCTTTATATTCTTACCGTCAATAAATATCCCTCCCTTATCCACATCATAGAAACGCATCAGGAGCTTTACCATGGTGGTCTTTCCGGCTCCGGTGGGGCCTACCAGTGCTATTTTCTGACCCGGTCTCACCTCTGCTGAAAAACCCTTTATTATATGCTGACCCGGCCTGTAACCGAAATGCACATCTTCAAACCTGACCTCGCCCGAGACATCTTCCGGTTTTACCGGATTTTCGGTGTCCGGCAGTTCTTCTTCTTCATCCAGGAATTCAAACACTCTCTCGGCAGAAGCCGCTGTCTGCTGAAGCACATTGGATATATTGGCTATCTGGGATATGGGCTGTATGAATGTCCTCACATATAATATGAATGCCAGTATATCACCCACCGACATCCTTCCCTGTACTGCCAGCCATCCGCCCGTGACACAAACTGCCACATAACCCAGGTTTCCCACAAAAAATGCAATGGGCATCATCAGCCCGGAAAGAAATTGCGATTTCCAGGCTGCACCATACAGCACCTCGTTAAGACCATTAAACTTGTTTATGCTCTTTTCTTCACCATTGAAAGCCCTCATTACATTATGGCCGCCGAACATCTCTTCTACATGGCCGTTCACATGCCCCAGGTATTCCTGCTGCTGCTTGAAATATTTCTGGGAACGTCTTACCACTGACATTATCATCACCAGTGACAGCGGTACTATAAGCACTGTTACCAGGGTCATTATCCTGCTTATGGTAAGCATCATCACAAGTATTCCCATGACGGTTGCTACTGAAGTTATGATCTGGGTAAGGCTCTGGTTAAGTGTCTGGTTTATGGCGTCTACATCATTTGTGACCCGCGATATTATTTCACCCTGGCTGGTATTATCAAAATACTTGAGCGGCATCCGGTTTATTTTCCGGGATATATCCCTCCTGAACCTGTAAGTCATCTTCATGGATACTGCAGACATTATCCAGCCCTGGACAAAGGAAAATAATGCTGAGGCTCCGTAAAGGCCCAGCGATATCAGTATTATCCTGCCTATATAGCCAAAATCAATCCCGTCCCCGGTACCGGATACTATTTCCATTACCCCTTCAAACAGCCTGGTGGTAGCCATGCCGATCATCTTGGGACCGGCAATGGCAAAAGCGGTAGAGACGGCTGCCATTATCATGACCACAAGTATCTGTATCCTGAATTTACCGGCATACTCCAGGAATTTTTTCAGGGTTTCTTTAAAATCCTTTGGCTTTTCACCCTGCATCTGGATGCCCCTGGCGCCGGGTCCGAAACCCATATGTCCCCCGCCTCCCGGTCTCTGTCCCCCGGTCTTAAAACCTCCAAAAGACCTGCTCCTGTCCCTGGTCCTCCCGTTCATGCCAGTTCCTCCCTGCTCAGCTGGGAAAAAGCTATTTCCCTGTAGGTCTCACAGCCTGCCATAAGTTCTTCATGGGTGCCGCTGCCGGCTATCCTGCCTTCGTCCAGGACGATTATCTGTTCCGCACTCATAACCGTTCCCACTCTCTGGGCTATAATAAACAGGGTGGTATCAGAAGCAAATTCCCTGAGGGCACGCCTTAAAGCGCGGTCAGTCCTGAAATCCAGGGCCGAAAAACAGTCGTCAAGTACAAGTATCTCCGGGTCCTTTACCAGGGCCCGGGCTATGGAAAGCCTCTGCCCCTGGCCTCCCGATACATTTTTCCCGCCCTGGGCTATGCTGGAATCAAAACCATCACTCTTTTCTTTTATGAAATCGAGAGCCTGAGCCACGGATGCTGCTTCTTCCAGCTTTGCCTCAGTGGCATCATCATCGGCATAACGTAGATTGCTCCCTATGGTACCGCTGAAAAGGACACTCTGCTGGGGGACATAGCCTATCCTTTCCCTCAATTCTTTCTGTCTTATCTCCCGCACATCTTTTCCATCTACCATGATCTTGCCCTGGCTGACATCATAAAACCTTAAGATCAGGCTTGCCAGGGTCGATTTCCCGGATCCTGTAGAACCGATTATGGCTGTGGTCTCACCCCGCCTGACCCTGAAGCTCACATCATGGATAACGTCTTCTTCTGCATTGGGATAGCGGAAAGAAACATCCTTGAATTCTATTTGCCCATTCATACCGGGCTGTATCACCTCAGGTTTCTCAGGATCTTTTATGGTGGCCTGGGTGTCGAGGACCTCAGCTACCCTTCCGGCAGATACTGAGGCCCGGGGGAACATTATAAACATGACCGAAAGCATGAGAAAGGCCATTATTATTAGCATGGCATACTGCAGGAATGCCATCATGTCCCCTACCTGTATGTTCGAAACTGCTACCTGGTTAGCTCCAACCCATACTATCATGAGCGAGACCCCGTTCATGGCCAGCATCATGGCCGGAAACAGTACCACCATAGCCCTGGTGACAAAAAGCGAAGTAGTGGTAAGGTCGAGATTTGCCCGGTCAAAACGCTTTTCCTGGAAATACTGGTTATTAAAAGCCCTTATCACCATAATACCGGAAAGGCTTTCCCTGATGACCAGGTTCAGCCTGTCGATCAGGTCCTGCATCCTCCTGAACCTGGGAAGGGTTATGGAAAAAACTACCATGATAAGTGAGATTATAGATATAACCGCCACTGCGATTATCCAGGACATAGATACGCTGCTTCTTAAGGCCAGCACTATTCCCCCGATTCCCATAAGAGGGGCATAGAATACCATCCTTATCATCATTATCACCAGCATCTGTATCTGGGTTATGTCATTGGTGGACCTGGTTATAAGGGATGCCGTGGAAAACCGGTCAAACTCGGCATTGGAAAATCCTTCCACCCTGCTAAATGTCATATCCCTGAGGTTTTTAGCCAGTCCTGCCCCCGTTCTGGCAGCAAAGTATCCTACAGCAATGGTGCATACAGCAGAAAGGAGGGTCAAAAGCAGCATTATCCCGCCCGTCTGCCAGATATAGTTCCTCTGGACCCTGGCAGTGTCTAAGCCCAGATAGCCATACTCGGCTCTTACAAAATTGACTGCCATCTGGGTAAGCAGCGTATCTCCCATTTCCTGGAACTGCTGCTCCATGTTTTCAAGGATCATGGACTTCTGTTCATCCGGCAGGTCCTCGATCATCTCGATGACCTGGCCTGCGGACATGCCTTCGGGTATACTGGACAGGTCAAGGCCCGATGCTATTCCAAATTCCCCGGCTCTCTCAGGATCCGATATCACCATCTCGATACCGCCTGCAGCTACAAATGCCCGGGACAATATTTTATTCATACTATTTGCTTTTTCCCGGTTTATCCTGTTTAAAACATATATGCCCTCGTCCATAAGTTTGGGATATTTATCCAAATACTCCCTGTAGTCAGATGAGGTCATAGCCTTAAGTGTATAGTTTTCCAGGACTTCCGTCTTTTCCTCCTCATCCATGAATACCAGGAGCCTGTCCATCCTGCTCTTACTGACAGCCTCGGCTGCTGCATCCTCTACTCCTCCCTGCTGTATGCCCACATTTACTATATCTGACATATAGTCAGGCAGAGCCAGGTTGGCAATAGCCTGCAGGAACAGGAATACTATGGAGATAATTATAAGGGCCGTAAACGGCCTGAGGTATTTTAAGAGTCTGAACATCCAGTTATAAATTAATTAAGCAACTAAAACAATAAGTATCTTAAATTAATGGGGGTTTTTGTCAATATATTTTATGATTTTTTAAAATCGGGTATACGTATGCGCTCTCCACCCTTCATGGCTGACTGGTGGGCGCAGATACCGGCAGCAGTCCAGTTGGCTGCCGCCAAAGCATCGATAGCAGAATCCCTTTCCTCCATTATAGCACTTATATATTCGTGGACCATGTGGGGGTGAGAACCGCCATGTCCGGCTCCCTGGATGAATGATACATGGGTATCATCTTCTATTTTTTCTCTTCTGGTAAACTTCTTTATCTCTTCCGGAAGAAGCCTATCAGTATCAGGGATCTCTATCCTCCTGGCATCTTCACCACCTTCAAAAAGGACCGGGTTTTCACCCTGTATCTGTTCCCATTCAAATGAAAGCCGGTCCCCGTAGATATCAAGACTTTCCCGGTACTGCCTTACAGTCTCATAAAGAGACCGGGTGGCTTCGGCTATGATATTGCTATCCCTTAGTTTGAACACGGCAGTCTCCACGGCAAAGGGAGAGCCGTACCTGGAGGCAAGCTCTTTGCTTATGGAACCGGAACCATGGCAGACTACCGACTCAGCTATGGATCCGGCCAGGGCAATAAGGGGTGAGACAGCATGGGTCCCATACCACATAGGGGGAAAACCAAGCCAGTATTCCGGCCAGCCTTCCAGCCCCATATCCTGCATATGGGAACCCCTCAGAAATTGTATGCGGCCCAGTCTGCCGCTGTCTGCCATTTCCTTCACATACAAAAATTCCCTGGTATAGACCGCGGTCTCCATCATCATAAATACTTTTTTTGATCTGTTTTTTGCTTTTACTATGGCTTTGAGGTCCTCGATACTGGTCCCCATGGGAACAGTACAGGCACAATGTTTTCCCGCCTCCAGGGATGCAATGGTCATAGGCGCATGGTCCATAATGGGAGAAACTACATGAATAGCGTCTATCTCATCGATATCAAGGAGGTCCTTCCAGTCGGTAAAAAGTCTTTCTATGCCAAATCTTTTGCCGGTCTTTTCCAGCTCATCTTTATTCCTCCTGCATATGGCAAATACTTCTGTACCGGGATAGGCCTGGTATATGGGAATAAACTCCATACCGAACCCCAGACCTATGATAGCCACCTTTATTTTTCCACTCATGGTATTTCACCCCTCCATATTTTTATTATCCTGCTGTTTTTTCAATAAATACTTATCTACCTCGTCTTTTACGGGCAGCGATGGTATCACGCCTTTTCCAGTGGCAGTCAGGGCTGCTGCTGCACTGGCAAATCTTAATGCTTCAGCAAGCTGCAGCCTGTTGGCAGTCAGGTTTTCAATACCATTTTTAGCTATACTGCAAAGAACTCCTGACACAAAGCTGTCACCGCAGCCGGTTGCATCCACTGTATCCACCCTGAAAGCAGGTACATAACCGAAGGAATCCCTGGTCAGGAAATAACAACCCTTCTCCCCCATGGTCACCAGGCATATTGCCGGCCCCATTTCCAGTATTTTTTCCGACCCTTTTTCAATATCAGTGGTCCCGCTTATAAGCCCCAGCTCTTCATGGCTTATTTTAACTACATGAGCCAGGGGTATGGCGGCAGTTATGACCTCTTTTGCCCTTTCCCTGGAAGGCCACAGCATAGGCCTCCAGTTGGGGTCAAATGATATCAATGCCCCTGCATCCCGGGCGGTCTCAACTGCTTCATAAGTGGAAGTCCTGCCAGGTTCTCCTGTCAGTGTTATGGAGCCGAAATGGCATATTCCGGTGTCCTGTAAAAATCTCCTGTCAAATTCCCGGTGGTCCAGGTTCATGTCAGCACCGGGGTCGCGGTAGAACTGGAATTCTCTGGTATTGGGGGTGGGAAGAGAGATAAAGGCAAGAGTTGTCCTGGCACTTTCATCATACTGCAGCTGTGATATATCCACTTTGTTATTTTCCAGGACAGAAGCCAGGTATCTGCCAAACCGGTCGTCGCCTACCCTCCCTATAAAAGCAGATTCCAGCTCCAGTTTTGCCGTACCCACTGCTACATTGGCAGGGGCGCCGCCGGGGACCCTCCTGAACTCGCTTACTTGCCCAAAACTGACTCCGGACTGGAGGGGAAGAAAGTCTATAAGCAGTTCGCCTATACATATGACATCCATGCTATTGCTGCTATCTCCTGACTGAACCTGTAAATTTCTGCTGAATATCCCATAACCGGGATGCAAGGCTGTTTTCGGGGAGTCTTATCCGGTCAAAGGCTATTATCCCGTCTTTTTCTATATCCGATATCAATATACTGTTTTCCAGAAGGCCGATGGTTGCATAATGGTTTTTTTTAAAAATGCGCGATCAACAGTTATACCTGGCAATATTGGCTCTGCTTATCAGGTCAGATATTTCCATTTTTTATCCTTAACCGATAGTCCTGGCCAGGATCTCCTCTATAGTCCCCCTGTTATTTTCCGGATCATAATATGCTTCTATTATGTCTTTATGAGGCAGACTGTTGATCCTGTCATTCATCTTATTAAGCACATAGCAGTTGATCTCAACCGCCTTGCTGACAGGCATCCTTTCAGGGTTGATATCAATGCCGAAATACTCCCTGTAGCCTCCCATCTTCAGCATATAAAGCATGGCTTCGGCCTGCTGCCATTCCACTACGCCTACATTGAGGTCCTGGTCATAATTTCCCATGGGCTGGCTATTCCAGTGGGTATTGAAAAGCCTTCCCTGTCTCAGGCACCTTGCTATGGCATAAGGAGCATCCTCGAAACCCATCCTTATATGCCCGATCTCCGGCTGCATCCCCATAAGCCTTTTGCCTTCCTCTATAAGTTTTTTGTTTTTGCCCGAAGAAAGTCTTGACTCTATATCGGCACAGGCTATAAGTCCGTCAGCCGTGGTGCGGTATATATTATTGGGTGCAGGCTCATATGGTTTGGGCTCAATAGCCACCGGAACACCGGGCGCTTCATCCATTGCCCTGGCAACAGCATCCTCAAAGCTGTCCCACATATGATAATAATCAGTGCCCAGGGAATAGGTATATCCATCTATTCCCGGCCATATGCCGGCATGGTGAAGGCCTTTATCCCCGGCAAATGCTATGCAGTCCTTCAATGTGTTGCGGGCTATATCCCTGTATCTTTCTATGGGATTTGAAAGGGAACCGAATTCAAATTCCTTTGGATAGAAGATCGCCGGATAGCAGGACTGCAGTACTATGCCTGATTCTTTTTCCAGCTCCTGGTAAAGATGGTAATTATCCTCATTGACCTCAATCGGATAATGGGCCTCTATGGCCTTTACCCCATATTTGGCCATCTCCTTTGCCATCTCCAGCCTCTCGGGGATATCCTTTCCTCCGGTATAGGCTTCATGAAACCTTCCCCCTCCTGGAGCAAAGTACCATATGCCCACCGATACTTTTAAGTCAAGCTTGAAGCTTTCCATATGCTTGACCAGTTCAGGTCTTGAAAGCCTCCTGGCCTGATAGGTAGTGTCTAGCATGTTTTTCTCTCCTTTGATCATTTACAGGATCATGCCCACCACATGTCGCCGGGTTCTTCATAAAGAAGCACGCCCTTGAGAAACTCTACCGCCTTTCCAAGTCCTTCATCGGCCGACATGAGCGGGTCTTCATGTTCTATGCTTATGACTCCATTGTACCCCGCAACCCTCAGGGCGGAGACGAAATCATTCCAGAATTGGCTGCCGTGACCATAGCCTACAGTCCTGAAAGTCCAGGCCCTTTCAGGAATCCTGGAATAATGCTTCCAGTCATTTACTCCCCTGAAAGATACCACATTCCTGTTTACCTGGCTGTCCTTGGCATGCACATGCACAATAGCCGGCCCCAATCTTTCTATGGCCAGGATGGGGTCTATCCCCTGCCAAAAAAGATGGCTGGGGTCAAAATTGCATGATACATGGTCTCCGGCTTCCTCCCTTAGCATAAGAAGGAGTTCGGGATTATATATCATATCCCCGGGATGCATCTCAAGGGCAAACTTTACTCCTGTATCTTTTGCCAGTTTTGACAGATCCTTCCAGAAGGGTACCAGTTTTTCTTCCCATTGCCATTTAACGGCATCCCCGAAATATGCGGGCCAGGGACAGGTAATCCAGTTTGGATATTTTGCATCTTCTCCGGCGCCGGGGCATCCCCCAAAGCAATTGACCACATCTATGCCCATCAGAGATGCAAGTTCTGTTGTAGCCTTAAGGTCATCACTGTGCGCTTTACTGAATCCCTTATCAGGATGAAGAGGATTGCCATGGGCTGAAAGTGCGCTTATCTCTAGCCCATATTTTTTTGCTGTATGTATAAATCTTTTCCTCTTTGCCCTGTCTTTTAAAAATTCCTGCGGGTGGACATGGTATTTGCCAATAACACCGCCGCTGCCTGCTTCCACCGCTTCTACTCCATACTCACTTATTGCCTTACAGGCTTCTTCCCAGGACCTGTCGCCGTAAAGTGCGGAAAAAACCCCTATTTTCATACCGCTTTCCTCCCCTGCAAATTTTTATCATTCCACTACTATCTGGACCTTCATAGGATCATCCACCCTGTTCTTAAGGTCCACTATTGCCTTTTCCGTCTCCTCCAGGGGATAGGTGTGGGTGACCATGCTTTCAACATCCACCAGCCCTTCCTTTATGGCCCTGATAGCTGTAGGCCAGGCCAGCGGTGCCAGCCATGATGACCTTATTTCCTTATCCATGGTATGAAAACTCAGGGCCGGGATCCTGAATACATCATCTTCATTGGGCAGCCCGAAGTGGACAGTTATAGCTGCATTGCCTGTTATCTCCACTGCCAGCTCAAAGGCCTCATTGGAGCTGGTGGGCACTATGGCCCTCTCAGCCAGCCTTCCGCCGGTAAGATCCGATATGGACTGTTTGAGGTCGCCGGTATAATATGGCGATTTACTGTCACTTGTATTGAAGATATAGTCCGCCCCTGCCTTCTTTCCCATTTCCAGCCTGAAATCCCTGGTACCTATTAGGGCTACTTTGCCGGCTCCGGTGGATTTTGCCATCTGCACCATCATCTGGCCCATAGGACCGGGTCCGAAGACAGCCACAAAATTTCCTGGCTCTATTTCCAGTTTCTTCATCCCGTATACCACGCAGGCCAGGGGTTCCGTAAAGGCCCCTGCCGCATAACTCACATCGTCGGGAAGCCTGAACAGCCCCGTATATCTGGATACTGAGTATTCGGCAAATCCTCCATCGCATGTGACCCCCGGTACATTAAGATTGGCGCAAAGATTGGTCTTTCCCTCTGCGCACAGATAGCAGGAGTTACACTCCTGGACCGGGTTTACTACCACCCTGTCGCCTTTGGAAAAAAGGCCCAGCTTATCAGGGACACTTCCCACTTCCACTACTTCCCCGGTAAACTCATGACCCAGTACGACCGGTCCCTTGCCTGTCTCGGTACCAACGGGGCTGAGTCCATAATAATATGATATGTCTGAACCGCAGATCCCTACATTCTTTACTTTTACCAGTACATCTATGTCTGTTACTTCAGGAATATCTATTTCTTCCAGCTGCATCTTCTGGCTTTCGTAAAATACCTGGGCTTTCATCTTGCCTTTCACTTTCATCCCCCCTGTAGCTTATAAATTGTTAATCCCCGTATTTCTTTATCAGGTCATCAAGATATTTCTTATTAGACTCCGTCACATCCAGGGCCTCCGGCCAGAAGCAGAGATCGATTGGCCACCATTGATCATCATATCCGGCTTCTTTTATTGCCGGCATTATCTTTGAAAAATCAAGTATGCCTGTGCCCAGGGGAGCATGGGTGGAAGTGTCGTCATCGTGAAGGGTCTCATCGGAATCTATAAGGTGAATATGGCCGATCTTGCCTGTAAGCATATGGGCAAACTGTACCACTCCCCCTGGAAGTACTTCCTTTTTACCCATCTGCCTGGAACCAAGCACGCCGCACATATGGGCATGACATGAATCAAAAAGTATAGAAAAATTGGGATGATCGACTTTATAGACCATCCTTACCACTTCCGAGGGTTTGTTCAGTATAAAACCGGGTTCGAATTCCCAGATGAGTTTGACAGAGTACTTGTCACAAAGATCTGCCGCCTTATTCCATACACCGGCTACTTTATGGAAGAAATCCCCATAATCCATTCCTCCGGGGACTTCCGTGGGCGGATCGACACTGTCTACCCTGAGTTTGGGGCAGTCCAGGGCTTTGCATATCTCAAGGTTGTCCTTTACTGCATCAAGGTACTGGCTGTCAGGTGATGCCGCCGGTGACGGAAAAGGCGCTGCCAGTCCTGAGACTTCCAGCCCAAAGTAGTCAAGCTGCTTTTTTACTTCTTTTGCCTTATCCGCTGTCCTGGGTTCTATATGGGGCGGAAAAGCTGCCATCTCTATGCCGTCAAAATCCAGTTCTTTAAGTCTCTCAAGCACATCTTTTAGGGGAATGGGATCCTCTGAATAGCCGCCCCATATATAGGCCCATCCGCCAATAGAAGTCTTCTTGCTCATTTTTCCTCCCTGTATAATAGAATAAACAAAAGATATATATAACAGACCAATTTAAAGTTTGGACCTCCTGGATTTCAGCAGTTTATACGTTCTTCAGTGTCAGCGTCAAATATATGGGCTCTGTCCATATTTATATTTGCGTATACATTCTCCTCCGTCTTTATAAGGGTCTTGGGCGGAGAGACAGCCCGCAGCAGGATATCCTTTGAGATACTCAGGTTGAGTACGTCTTCAGCACCCATGCTCTGGCTGAAATAGACTTTACTCTTTATGGAATTTTCATCCTTTTTCTCCCTGGTCACTTCAACATCCTCGGGCCTTATGCCAAAAAGGACTTTCTTTTTATCAAGCTTATCCAGCCGGGAGCACTGTTTTTGGCTCAGACAGCATATAATATCGTCTTCTCCTATGACAAGCTTATCTTTGTCCACAGCTGCTTCAAAAGTATTTATGCCGGGACTTCCTACAAACCTGGCCACAAAGATGTTCTGGGGCCTTTCATAGATATCTTCCGGTTTTCCTGTCTGCAGTATCCTGCCTTCGTTCAAGACACCTATCCTGTCAGCCATGGTCATGGCTTCAATCTGGTCATGAGTCACATATATGAAAGTCTCCTCAAGCTCAAGGTGTATCCTGGCCAGTTCTACCCTCATCTCTTCCCTGAGCTTGGCATCAAGATTGGACAGGGGCTCGTCCATTAGGAACACCCGGGGGGTCCTGACAATAGCCCTTCCGATCGCCACCCTCTGCATCTCTCCTCCGCTCAAATTAAGTGTGGACCGTTCCATAAGTTCCCCTATATTAAGTACCCTGGCCACCCGGTCTATCCTTTTATCTATTTCATCCTGGTCAAAATTTCTCATCCTGGATTTCAGGGGAAATTCAAGGTTCTGCCTTACGGTAAATGTAGGATAAAGGGTATAGTACTGGAATACGAATGCCACATCCCTTAGTGCAGGCCCCATGTCGTTCACATTTTCTTTATCAAGAAAAACATCCCCTCTATCCTGTTTTTCCAGTCCCGCGATAATCCTCAGGGTGGTAGTCTTACCGGCTCCGGTGGGTCCCAGCAGGACAAAAAATTCCCCGTCACTGACTTCCAGGTTCATATCATCAACAGCAGTGATCTCACCAAAAGCCCTGGTTATCGAAGCTAGCTTTACATCTGCCATAAATCATTTCTCCTAACTGTGGTCACAAACTGATCAGTTTTTAATGGATTCTTCAGTCCCGGGATCGAATACCGATACCCTGTCCATGTCAAAATTAAGGTATACCTTGTCATTTATATCCGGTGATACCGTTGATAGTGTCCTTACCCTTATTTTTTCTGAGCTGTCCAGCACTACGTCGATTATATTATAGGAACCTGTTGCCTCGATAACGTAGACTTTTGTAGTCACATAATCTGCTTTTTCGGTAAGGGATAATATAACATCCTCGGGTCTGACTCCCAGGATCACCTCTTTGTCCAGGAATCCTTTTGAGGTCATTAATCTCTGCAGTCTTTCATTTACTTCCACCGATTGGTCGACAGACAGGATATTAAGGAATACCCTGCCGTCTTTTTTATAGGTTTTGCATTTCATAAAATTCATCCCCGGACTGCCGATAAAATTAGCAACAAAAAGGTTATTGGGGTACCTGTATACCTCTGTTGGTGTACCCATCTGCTGAAGCACCCCCACATCCATTATGGCTATCCTGTCACCCATGGACATGGCTTCGACCTGGTCGTGGGTCACATATACCGTTGTAGCACCCACATCCACATGCAGCTTTTTAAGTTCGACTCTCATCTCTTCCCTGAATTTTGCATCAAGGGTGCCTATGGGTTCATCCAGGAGGAATGCCTTGGGCCTTCTGACCAGGGCCCTTCCCAGGGCTACCCTCTGCTGGTCTCCTCCAGACAGCTCCCGGGGCTTCTTTTTAAGTATATGTCCTATGCGCAGTATCTTTACCGCCCTATCCACTTCCTCTTTTATCCTTTTTCTGGGTACCCTCTGGGTCAAAAGCGGGAAAGCAATATTATCATAGACATTCATATGGGGGTACAGGGCATAGAGCTGGAAGACAAAGGCTATGTCACGCTGGGAAGCCCTCTTTGTAGTCACATCTTCACCATCAATATATATCCTGCCCTCATCAGGGATCTCAAGTCCCGATATACACCTGAGGGTGGTGGTCTTTCCGCAGCCCGACGGGCCCAGAAGAACCAGGAATTCCTTTTCCTGGATCTTCATATTGAGGTCATTTACAGCAATAGTCTTATCAAACCTTTTGGTGATCTCTTTTAGTATTATTTCTGCCATTAAAAAAACTCCATTTCCCTTATGCTTTAAACAGCTTCTTCAAAAATTTGAGTCCTTTTTCCAGAAGCACCCATTCATTTTCCTCGGTAGACCTCCAGATCGATGCTGCCCTGGCTATGATCTCATTATCAGGAGTGAATGTCTCTATTACCAGGTATCCGTCATAATCTATATCATGCAGGGCTTTGGCTATCTCCTGCCATCTTACCTGGCCGGTGCCCGGGGCTCCCCTGTCGTTCTCATTGGCATGGAAGCTGACCAGCAGGTCTCCCGCCTTTCTTATGGCATCCGCTGAACTTTTTTCCTCGATATTCATATGAAATGTATCAAGGTGGAGTTTAAGGTTCTTGCTGCCCGCATCACATATAAGTTTGATCGCATCATCTGTGATATTTATAAAATCTGTCTCGAAACGGTTAAGAGGCTCCAGCGCCAGGAATACACCTTTTTCCTCGGCATAGCCGCAAACTTCCCTGAGGCTTTCTACCGCCGTCCTCCACTGTTTTCTTTTATCTTCCGGGGTCTCCATACCGGTTCTTCCCACTGCCGAGTAAAGGGGTCCGGCCAATATATTGCATTCCAGGGCTTTTGCCGCATCGATACCGTCTTTTATATAGGCAATACCATTTTTAACTGCCTGCATATCAGGCCCCCTTATATCCCGGTCCAGGCCCATCATGCCGCATATGCCGGAACATTCCAGACCGTTTTTCTTTAATTCCTCCAGAGTCCTGCCGTAATCAAAATCTCCTTTATTGGCCAGGGCTATCTCTACCCCGTCAAAACCCAGCTCCCTTATCTTTCCAAAACGGTCAGTATATTCATCAGTAAAACTGCCGGTAAATATCATAGTATCCAGTCCGAATTTCATCTATTACCCTCCTGTTATTTTAGATGTATGGAAAATATATAGGCTGCAGTACCTGTAAGCAGCACTGCATAACCATAAGTATAAAACACCATAAACCAGGGCTGGCACAGGAAAGCTATCCCCAGGAGCATTATCCACATAAAAAGCGGTTCCAGGTACTTTCTTTTTAAGAGTTTCAGCCTCCAGAAGACCAGTCCTATGATAATATAGAATCCTAAAGCTGCTATGAATGAATACATATGAACTCCCTACTTACGGATTGCTCCAAATGTTATCCCCCTTACCAGGTGGTTTCTCAAGAGTACGGTAAATATCATGGCCGGGATAAGGAAAAGCAGAGTACCGGCAGCAGCAGCTGCCCAGTCATACCCCAGTACTCCCATCTGGTACGGCAGCCATGCCGGTACCGTCTGTGATACCCTCCTGGAAAGCACCAGGGCAAAAGCATACTCATTCCAGGCAAATATGAACACAAATACAGCCGTGGCAGCAATACCGGTGGTGGCCTGGGGAAGCACTATCTTCCTGAAAGCCTGGAACCTGGTATAGCCGTCCACCATTGCCGCTTCTTCATATTCTATTGGTATCTCATCTATAAACCCTTTGAGCACCCATACCGCAAATGAGACATTGAATGCTGTATAAAGAAGGATAAGGGTCAAATGTGAATCTGTCATATTAAAAAACCTGAACATCAGGAATACAGGGATGATGACCACTACCGGCGGAAGCATCCTGGTGCTTAATATAAAGAACAGGAGATCATCTTTTCCCCTTATCTTGAACCGTGAGAATCCATAAGCGGCAATAGTGCCAAGGATAATGGTAAGGATGGTGCTGGCAACGGCAATTATAGTACTATTCAGATATCTCCTGGGAAGGTCTCCTATCCTTACGATCCTTTCTCCGGTCTCCTCATAGACTATCCTCTCATACCATTTCATGTTTTCTATATCTTCTTCTGTGGGCTGGTTTCCTTCTGAATATACTACCCTTGAAGTAAATATCCTTATATATGCCGCAATAGAAGGCTTAAAGGCAAACGTAGGCGGCACCTTCTGGACATCAGACCAGGATTTAAAAGAAGTGGTTATTACATAAAGCAGCGGCACCATATATACAAAAGTGATGACTATTATCAGGAGTATTATCAAATAGCGGCGGATATTTTTTTTCTTTTTTACAACTTCTCCCATATGCCGTCCTCTCTCAAAGTAGATACATCATTAACTATTGCCTTGCCCTATTAAGGTATTTTATGAATATGCTGGTAATGGCAATGATCATTATGAGCATTATATAACCCAGGGCAGAACCGTAACTTGTCTTCCAGGTCACAAATCCAACATTGTACAGGTACATCGAAAGGAGCTGAGGGGCTGTCGTGCCCCTACCGGTTATACCCATTGCAATATCAAAAATCTTAAAAGCTTCCATGGTCCTGAATATAAGCGCTACTAGAAGTAGAGGATAGACCATGGGCATGGTTATCCTGGTGAATTTATACCACCATGAAGCCCTGTCTATCTCTGCCGCTTCATAAAGGTACCGGGGTACCGCTGACAGGCCGGCTATGGACAGGAGCATAACGAAGGGGGTCCACATCCAGACATCAGCTATGACTACTCCATAAAGATTGAAAGTGGGATCGGTTGTCCAGTCGATCTTCCCCAGGCCCAGCAGCATATTGAACATGCCGTAATTGGCATTATAGAAAAGTTTCCACATTATCCCCACTATTACCGGGGACATGGTCATGGGCAAGATCAGTAGAGTAGTAAGGAACCCTTTTCCAAAAAATTTGACCTGGTGCAGGAGAAGTGCCATTCCGAAACCCAGTATCATCTGCAGTCCGACGGATAAAAGCACAAATTTTGCGGTAGTTATAAACCTGTTCCACATCTTGGGATCCCTGAGCATCTCGGAATAATTCACAGCACCTATCATCTCCGGGTTTTCTCCCCATTCGGTGGCCCTTTTGGCTGAATAATCGGAAAAGCTTAAAACAAGGGACCAAAAAAGCGGAAATACATTCATAATTATTAAAAGGATTATGACCGGAAGCACGAATATCCTGAGCAGTGTTGTGTCTTTCATGCTGCGGTATGCCATATTGACGGTTTTCCTGCTCCCAGATTTCTTTTTCATCTGACTAATTTCCTTCCTGCCTGTCTGGCTTTAAACAGCTTCCCCCGCCTGATACGGGGGAAGCCTATAACCGACTTCTAATTAGAAATCATTAGGATCAAAATCAGGATCATAGTAGCCGTCTTCTTCAAATATCTCGGTCCATATGTCTGTTACTTCCTGAAGGGCATCTTCTGCAGTCCCTGTGCCCGATATGACATATGCACCCACAACTTCACTGAATGTCCTCAGCATCTCGTCATACTGGGGTACAGCCCACCAGTCCTGGAAAAGTTCAAACGATTCCTTCATATTTGGATTATATGGAGCTGCATTCAGGAATTCATCGGAATTCAGCACTGCTTCATGGCAGGTGAATGAACCGGGCAATTGCGCCCATTCAGCCTGGGTCTCTTCCCTGGCAAACCATTCCAGCCAGGCAAATGCTGCATTCTTTTTCTCCTCCGAGATATAGCTCACAACAGATCCTGCCTGGCCGCCCAGGGCTGCACTCTGCCTCACCACGCCGTCAACACCCTCCTGGGGAGGACAGGTAAAGTATCCTGTATCACCAGCAAAGGGATTGGTCTCAGGATTTGCCAGAGCCGGCAGAAAAGCAAAGAAATTGGTGGACATGGGCACTATGCCGCTTATAAAGGCATCATTGGTGGCAACATAGAATGCATCTCCAAACCCGGGAGGCACAAACCTGTAAAGCTCCCTGTAGTATTCTATTCCGGCCACAGCTCCTTCACTGTTCAGGTAGCCGTCAACCTCAAAAGTCTCAAAATTTCCCAGGTCGCCGCCATAAACCCTGATAGTCTGTTCTGCTATCATAGCCAGCGAATCATATCCATTATCGCCGTATACGGCAACACCATAGAACTCATTATCAGGATCATGGAAGAACTCTGCTATATCCTTTAGCATATCCCATGATTCGGGAACGCCAAGGGCATAGCCGTATTCTGCCTCAAAGGCTGCCATATTGTCAGGATCCTGGAAAAGGTCCATCCTGTATGCCCAGCCCAGGGCATCGCCTTCTACCGGTACTCCCCAATATCTTTCATATCCCTTGGGATATTCGGAATAGTAGTACATGGCAGAGGGCAGGAAAGAATCCAGTATGCCTTTTTCCTGAACAAAATCGGTAAGCTCTACAAAATGGCCGTTTATGGCCATATTGCCCACATCCTGGCTGTCAGCTACTATGATATCCCAGGCATCACTGCCTGCTATCATCTCTACATTATACTTCTGGACAAATGTCTCCCAGGGTGTCTGCTCAACTATAACCTCTATACCGGTCTCGGCAGTAAACCCGGCAGAAAGTGCTTCCAGGTTATCAGCCGGGGCCCACTGGGCCCAGTGGATAGTGATGGAATCAGCCATAGCCATTTCTTCTGCCTCTTCTTCTGCTGCCTCTTCTTCTTCAGCCTCCTCTTCCATCTCTTCTTCTGCTATTTCTTCTTCCGCAGCTTCCTCCGCCTTGCATCCCGCACCATATATGGTAAGAGATACCATAAGCATTGCTGCCAGAAGCCATATGAGTGCTTTTCTCATTTTCCCCTCCTTTGAGATTACAAAATGTGATTGAGATCACCTGCGATCATCCGGCCTACGCCTGGTGTTTGCATAAACCGGCAGTAATGATGATTTTCTTTCTATAGGACCACCCCCTTTACAATCAGCGCTTTTTCCATTTGGCCCTCCTTTTTAAAGTCTAAAAATGGCTAGATCTATCCGGGGATAAAAATAATATTTCAGGAAAACACCTAATAGATGGCCTGTTTTTGCTGGATGGATTAAACCAGATTCTACTGAATAAACTGAAGTAGGTTTTGAAGAATATTTTCACAGCTGCAAACATGACCCTCCAGTATGTTTACAAAGCTTCTATTCCTGCACCGGGAACTCCATGCTTCAATCTTGTACTGACCGGAATTCCCCTGCTAAACAATATTATAATACAAAATAATAGTTTTTAAAATAGCCGCTATCCTCTGTATTGCTGCCTGTCGTCTGATAATCTGCCTTAAACCTGTCAGCAGGGCGGCTTGTAACTGGCATCAACCCACTTCTTCTCCCTGCTGCTCTCAACTACTTTTTCCACAAAGTTTATACCCCTGGC
>Ga0180430_10000493_pt1 | contig 42549 bp, 30 predicted proteins | sample SS_ome_9_FD_132999 | JGI IMG/M metagenome (GOLD analysis project Ga0180430, IMG submission 132999) | Hypersaline lake sediment archaeal communities from the Salton Sea, California, USA - SS_1_S_2 metaG | ecosystem: Environmental > Aquatic > Non-marine Saline and Alkaline > Hypersaline >...
GAGAGGATTAAATCCCTGCCACAAACCCAAATGACAACCTGCCGAACGGATTATCCGGATCAGTGAATACCTGCGTGTACTCAAGCCCCAGCCTTACATTGCGCCGCATCACGTATCCAAGATGAACAGTTGCCGAATGATAGTCTGCAGGATCATAATCCGACGCAACCCGGTTGTACAATCCCACCAGGAACCAGTTGCTCTTGTCGCCCTGCGGACTGTATATGACCTCTCCCATCATCCCATTTGTGGTGATGTCCGTGATACGGTTGCCGCCATCCCCTGTCAGCACCTCGTCGTCATGCCGCATGACATATTGGAAATTCACCTCCAGCTTGTCTGAAAAGCTGAGTGTTGCATCCGGACCGGCAAACCAGGCCTGGTTGGTGACCGAAAACATCTCATGCGTAATCTCTTCCTTCCCCAGGTAGCCCATTGCACCAATCCTGAGAAAATCTCCTATGTCCTGGGAAATCCTTCCCAGGTAATTCTTGTAGGAATCCTTGTCAAAAAACCCCTCTTCCCCCAGTCCGGACAGACCGTTCCCATTCACCACCTCGAGGGTGATATCCGTAGAGGTGGGCAGACTGTAAGCCAGCAGGATCCCCTTGTCATATTTCAGGTTAAAATCCGACAACCCAATCTGAGAGGTATATACATGGTAATCCTCGAAGGTGAGCCGCAACTCACGCTTGAACAATGGATCCGATACCTGGAACTGACCCAGGTAGATGTCAAGCTCAGTATTAAACAGATTGTCATACATTGAAAAAGCATCCTCCACTCCGGCAACCTCGCCGTGCTCATCCATGTAGAAATAAAAATAATAAGCCAGTTTTTCAGAAAGCTGTCCGCCCGACATCAGTTTAAGCAGGTAAGGGGCTGACATATCAACTTTTCCATCCCCGGAAAATCCTGCCTGGATATACCCATCCATCCGCACGGCAATGGGGAAATCCCTGATCAGCGACAACTTATCGTCGCCGGCATCCTGGAAATAACGTGGTGCCTGGTAATCGGCGAGCTTGAATCCGTCTCCGGCAAAAGTGTCGCCGTAATCCTTTAATTTGGGCGCTGCTGGCGTATGGCACATCATGCAGCTGATGCCGTATTTCCTGGCAAAGGCCGGAATGGCCTCCGCCTGTTCAACCATGAACAATGCAAGAATAATCGTTAAAAAGTATTTGTTGTATTTCATATCAATAAATTTATGGATAGATAGTAACTGTTGTTTCCTGTTCGTTGACCAGCATTGCGGTGTATTCCTCCTCAGGTACCTCCAGAAATTCCCCGACTGATTTTACCAGTAACCTGTAGTTCATCACCGCCTTCAGCGTGAGTTCCCCCGGTGTCACGTCATATGGAATATCAAAGGTGTACGTCTCCACCTTGGTCTCCCGCGGACCGAAACGGTAGTCCACACCCAGCGATGCCGTGTTCCACTGCATCATGGTCATCCTTCCCTGTGGATCGAAATAAGGCATCCTGAATATCCGGTCGCCCACCGGGACCAGCTCCCTGCGTACCCCTTCAAAATTCTCAATCCCCAACGGAACTCCCATATCCTGGTAGGCCAGCTCCTCACTGGCAATGGTGTATTCTTCCCCTTCGAATCCTTTCTTATCCACCGGCAGGTGGTACACCTTTCCCTCTTCATCGATGGCTTCCACATGCAGCCATACAATCCTGTCCTCCACCGATCCCGTCGGGAACTTATGACCGGTCTTCTGGTTATACAGCGTAACGGTCAGCACCATGGGCTCTCCGGGAACATAATCCAGCCTGTCAGCAGTCATCCTGATCTCCACGGTCCCCTTTATCTTGCCAGGATCATGTGCACCGTTGAAAAGATGCATCCTTACATCATCATACCGTGCACCCATCTTCGCCGTCTTGCCGGGAGCATCGGGCATGTGACAATCGTGACAAACAATGCCCTCGGCATAGTACGGTCCCTCCTGCAATTCCAGGTGGGTGGATTTCACCCAAACTCCGTGGGGGCTTTTTTCGTTATGACATATGCCGCAGAATTCAGCTGTGCGTAAAAATGCCGTGGTGTCGATCTCGTGATTGGGAGAGGCGACCTTCCCCTTCCTGACACTGAATTTGGGACCACCGGGTTCGATGATATAATTATGATTGAAAGGTATATCCCCCTCAAATCCCCTGATACTGTGACACACATCGCAGCTCACCGATTCATTGGCGCGCGGGTTGGTCTTTGGGTCGGGAGGAGGCATATCGCCAGCCAAAAAGGCCATGGGTGTATGACAACCATTGCAGCCTTCATGCACTTCAGCAGGAACATCCGGGTCGTTTTCCGTGTGCGCCACCGCCAGTTTGAAATACTCGATCTCGTCCCATTCATGACTATAGGCATCCGACATCATGGACTGGTCCCACTGCTGGTGGAACAGGTCGTGACACTGGTTGCAATACCCCGGCTTTTCAAAATCATCGTAGGAGTATTGCGCTTTCTTAAACGCGTGAAACGAAACAGAACATAATCCCAGCAGGGAAATCATGATCACCGGCAGGAATACTTTTTTACTTTTTTTCATTGGTCAGATTGTTGATTCAGACTATGCACAATCAAGTGACCAAACATCCCCCTTGTCTGCTGACGGGAGTATCAGTAATGGTATCCTTCCCGTTATTTTCCTTCTGAAAGCAGCCGTCCAGGGAGCCTCAGGCGTCTCTTCGGCAAAGGCCACACCCGTCTTCAATCACGTATATCCATTCCCTGGTCCCGGAAAAGGGATTTTTCAGTAACAACTTGATCTATTAAAATTATAAATTATTCCATTCCTTGTCAAAAGAATGCTGCTGAATTTCAACAGATACAGCACTTTAGAATGATTATAAAGCAGAATAGTAACCGATGTGCGGCAATGCCATGACAACTTTTACCATATATTTCTCCGGCCTTACCACAGGTCTTATTGGATAAAGCCACAGCCGTACTGTTCTCCCGGAAGAATTGCCAGTCAGAGGAATTAATGCGAAACCTGTACCTTTTTCCAGATTTCCCCGGTGTGGGTGGTCACCCACAATACATCATCGTGCCAGACCACGTTGGTGGGCCTCACTTCCAGCTCGTAACGCTGCACCATCCCACTGCGGGGGTCATAGCGTAAAATTGATTTTTCTGCTGTCACATAAATACTCCCCTTATCATCGATGGAAATACCATCAGCACCTTCATACAACAACCGGGTCTGGTTCTCCAGTCTTCCAGGCTTTTTGATGTCAAAGACGTAGAACTCATCCTCTCCCTCATCCACCACGTACAATTTTTTCCCATCGTGGGACCCGATGATCCCGTTGGGACGGGTCATGTTGTCAATCACCCGCGTCACTTTGCCCCTGTCAGGGTGAAAATAATAGACATCCATCCCGTCGAGCTCCATGCTTTCGGTATTGCCGTAACGCGGGTCTGTGAAGTAAATCCCTCCATCCGGATCGATCCAGAGGTCGTTCGGACTGTTCAGTTTTTTACCTTCAAACAGGTCGAGCAAAACAGTCTTCCCGCCGTCCGCATCATACCGCACAACCTGCCGTGCACCTCCGGCACATGCCACCAGGTTGCCGCCTGCATCAAAGTACAGCCCGTTTGCCCCACCCGTGTTTTCGAGGTACACCGACAGATCGCCACCGGGAGTGTATTTGTAGATTTTCGACTCGGGGATATCCGTAAAATAGAGATTGCCGGCGGCATCCACCACCGGGCCCTCTGTAAATCTGAATCCCTCCAGGACCCGCTCAAAGCCCTGCTCCTGGGCACCGGCAACAACCAGTCCGCCCGCAAGCAACAACAATATCAAATGTGTTTTCATAATCGGTATGCCTTAAATGGTTAAGAACCACAAGTTACAAAAGGAACAGAAAAAGAAGGTGTTTTTTTTATTTTGATGCCATCACCATCCTGATCTCCCCGAATGAGACATCCTTTCCCAGTGCCTTTTTAACAGGGGTAATCGAATCCCGGTAATACTCCTTCAGGGCCTTTTTGATCTCGGCCACCTTCTCCTCATCCAGGATCTCAAGAACCTCCAACTCACCTTTTTCAATAAATTCAGCCAGGTGCGATTCAATGGTGCTTGCGACAAGATCACGCTCTTTCGCAATTTCAGACACCCGCTTACCGCTCCTGAACATGTCATAACTCAACTGTGCCGAGGCTCCCTTCTGCTGCTTCTTACCTGTCGCCTTCTTTTTCTTTCCGGCAGCCGGCTCCCCGGTTGTCTTCGCCTTGCTTTTCTTTTTTCCCTTCTTGCCTGCCTGCAACATACCGGCACGTTCCTGCAACTCCTCCCTGCTGGCAAATTCCCCGCGTGTCAGCTCTTCGTTTTTGCGGACCGCGGCCACCAGTGCAGCCGCCTTGCGCAGCCGCTGGATTTTCGAAAAAAACGACGCCTCCAGTTCCTGCAACTCTTTCAGATACTGCTTCACTCCTACAGCATCTTCCAACTCCCTGATCAATGCGTGAATCGAGGCGGAAACTTCCCTGATCCGCGGCTCAAAATATTCCAGCGCCGCCTCCACCCGTGACTGTAGCAATACCAGGTATCCCTCATCTGGCAGCTGGGTGATCTCCAATACCTGCTTGCGGAACCTCCCGGCGATGGTGTGCTGTGGTTCGAAACGGCTCCTGATCTCAACAACCCGCCCTTTGTACTGCTGCTTCGCCGACCGCTTTTCATCCTTGTTGTAGGAACGCAGGTGGTGGTCGAAGGCCTCCCTGAGATCTGAAAAATCAAAATATTGCAGCAACTTGTCCCGCACATACCGGTGGGTCTCCTGTGCGAGAATCTCGCCGATGGCTGATTCCGGCGGCTTCGAAGCAGCGAATGCCGAAATATTGCTGTCCTGTGCGAACCCCGAAACCGGCACGGGTGAAGTGAGCACCAGTCCCTCCAAAGATACCAGCCTGGAAAGTGCTACATAGATCTGTCCCGGTGCAAAGGCGTTTTGCACATCGATGATCGCACGCTCAAAGGTAAGTCCCTGGCTCTTGTGAACCGTAACGGCCCAGGCCAGCTTCAGGGGATACTGCGTGAAGGAGCCCAGCACCTCCTCCATGATCTCATTGTCCTCCGGATCCAGCTTATACCGCTTGTTCAGCCAGATGTGCTTTTCCACGAGTACAGGATCACTGCCATCCGGGAATCCCACTTCGATGCCGTCCGCTTCCAGGGTGATGACCGTTCCGATCTTCCCATTGAAGAACCGCTGCTCCCCCGAGGTGTCATTCTTGATGAACATCACCTGGGCCCCCTCCCTGAGCTCCATTTCTGCATCGATGGGGAACTGCTGCTCCCTGAAATCCTTGTCGATCTCCGCCCTGAAAAAATGCGGTTGCCCTCCCAGCTTCTGCAGCTCACGCCGGTTGATCTCATCTGCAATGCGGTTGTGCGTGGTAAGATAAATATACCCCTCTTCATTGCCGGGAGAAAAATCGGGGCGGTAATACCTGTTCAGGATCTCCACATCTGCCTGCGTGGCCCGGTTGTCCCTGAAATTATTCAGCAGGGTGATGAACTCCGGGTCCGACTGGCGGTAAATCTTCTCCAGCTCAATATACAGGGGCGGCTCCTCCTGCAATACAAGGGCATTGAAGAAATAAATGCCCTGGTAGAAATTGCGCAGGATCATCCACTCCTCCTCCTTCACCACCGGCGGCAACTGCAGCAGATCGCCAATAAACAACACCTGCACACCTCCGAAAGGAACCTCCCGCTGACGACGGATGGAACGAAGCACCTGGTCAATGGCATCCAGGAGATCCGCCCGTAACATACTTACCTCGTCGATGATCAGTAATTCCAGCTCCTGCAACAGCCTCCGCTTCGTGCTGTGCATGTGCATTTTGCGCATCAACGACCTGGGATTGTGCAACTCCGCCTGCAACCCCTCCGGAAGTGGATACGTAGCGGAGGGAACGAATGTGCCGAATGGCAACTGGAACAATGAATGGAGCGTGACCCCGCCGGCATTGATGGCTGCCACACCAGTGGGCGCAGCGATCACCGCTTTCTTGTGGGTCCTGTCCACAATTTCCCTCAAAAAAGTGGTCTTCCCGGTCCCCGCCCTCCCCGTGAGGAACAGGTGACGGTTGGTCCGGTTCAGGAACTGGCGGGCAATAATTTCAGGTGCGTTTCCCATTGCTCAGAGACATTTCTATTATTTCAGGTACAGCTGTTACGGCCGGGCAAATCGTCTTCCGGTGGTTGATGCGCCGAACAATGCATTTCTCGTGCCATTCTGCAAATAAAAAATTCTTATTCCTGAACAGGACCGGATCACCCTCCTGGTGCAGGACCGGAATATCCTCTTGAACAGGACCGGATCACCCTCCTGAACAAAACCGGAATATCCTTCCTACCAAACCCCGCAAGACCTGCATCTCGTGAATATTCATCCCGGAAGCCATACAAATCCTCCGGATTATCTCCGGAACGCCGCTATCAGAATACCCAGGCCAGCTTTGCGAACGACCCGTTCAGGCGAACATCATAACGGTTAATATCATCATCAATGGTAAAATCGACAAAACTGCCCTGGTAGACAAACCCTACACGGACATGCATGATCTCCATCCCCACACCAATGACCATTCCGTAATCCGTATCGTTGTATTCATTCACAAAATCCAGCGGGGTACCATACTCTTGTCCTGCAAAGGCGTAGCTGTAATATCCACCCAGCTGAAAATAGGACCTTACACCCATTCCCCGCTCGTCGGGTGTGGTCAATAGGAGGCTCACCGGAACAGTTACGGAATGTGTCTTCAGCTTACCTCCCGAAACCTGGCTTCCGCTCCATGCGTACACCACCTCGGGCTGCACCGCCAGCCACTGGGTGATGCGTGTCTCAAGCATGAATCCTGCTGAAGCAGCGAATACGCTCTTGGCCTTAAAAAAATCATTCTTATAATCATGGAAACTGGAGCCCGTATGCACGGTGATTCCGGGATTGAATATCTTCATCGGACCCCTTTCGGCAATGATCTCCATCTGCCGCGATCCTGACACTTCAGGAGCAACAGACAGTTCATAGGTAAGCGCCACCATGAAGTCAACAATGGTGGCCATCCCCTGGTAATCCAGCAGGTCACTGTCATCTTCCGGCTTGTGGTAAGGTGATTCAAGTCCTGTGAATACATGGATCGCAGGTATGCCCACCGCACCGAACGGCGCCGTGTCGGTCCGGTTGGGAATTTTGTCATCGGATTTGGTGATGCTGGCATCAGCGCGCTCCTTTGCCGCAGCCACAAATGTTTTATGATCGGCCAGCAGTTCGATCCCCTGCATGTCCACTCCCCCGTGGGCTTCATACATACCGGTCATGTCCAGGCTGAACATGGCCACCACCTTTTCTACAGGAATGAGCGGATCCTCAGTGTCAATGAATTTTTTCACAAAAGCCCTGGAGCCATTCAGTCCGCTCTCCTCGCCGTCGAACGCCACCAGGAGCACACTCCGTCCGAGCAACTCCTTCTGACCTGCCAATAGCCTGCCTGCCTCTATGATCGAGGCAGTTCCCGAGGCATTGTCGTCCGCACCGTTATATACCACCGTGTCTTCCCCCTGCAACTCCCAGCCCACATGGTCGTAATGCGCCCCCAGGACAATATATTCGTCTTTCATGTCCGGATCGCTGCCCTCAATGATCCCGGCCACATTGTAGCCGGTGATGTTCAGTACACTTGTACGGTGGGAGAATTCCTGGAAATACCCATCCACGAACGGGGTCACCCCCGCTTCGGAAAACTGGTCCCGTACATACATCGCGGCCCTGCGTCCGGCTTCACTTCCAAATCCCCTGCCCATCATCGCATCGGAGGCCAGGTAGGTAACGGCTGCTTCAATCCGTTCTGCATCAGCTTTCTGTGCTTTCAACCCCGGAAGAAGCAACAAAAGCAGCAATAAAATAGTCGTTATTCTTGTTCGCATAACTGTTGTGTTAAAATGTATTCAAGAAGCTGAAGTTAATTATTCTTCCTATATTCATGAACATTTTTATCCAATAAATCTAAATTCAACCACCAATGAAAATAAAATCAATAATCGCCTCAACACTGCTTTTTGCACTGATAATGCTTGGTAGTTCCGGCTGTGCCGGGGACCCCGACACCCTGCTTTCAGACGGTATCTGGGATTTTGAGGATTTCTCCACCACAAGTGAGGACGAGAACATCAAATCACTGGTCGCACTGGGCAAGGCATTCATGACAGATGCTACCATGGAGTTCCAGGACGATGGCCGGTATATCATGACTTCCCCGCTTTCCGAGGATCCTGAAACAGGAACATGGGAACTTGTGGGCGACGACCAGCTGATCATGAATCCCGATGGCGACGGGGGTACTTCAACGGCAAATATCGATGTGCTGACGAAAAAACAGTTGTCCTACATCGAAACGTTCAGTACCACGGGCGGCAGCACCTATACCGTTACGACCGTCTGGATAAGGGATTAAATTGCCGGCAACACGGACTGGATCAATGAGATGACATTCCCCACATTCTTGCCGAAAATATCCAGCACGGCCTCCCATGTAACAGAATCTTCTCCCTCCTTCCAGCTGTCAAAGTCGGTACTCATGGCAACGGCAGCATAAGGGATACCTGCCTCATTGGCCAGGATCGCCTCCGGGGCGGTGGACATATTGATGATGTCTGCTCCCCAGGCACGGAACATATGCGATTCGGCACGCGTGGAAAACCGCGGACCTTCGATGGTAATAACCGTTCCGTCTGCATGATATGCCAGGTTCAGTCGCTCTGCTTCCCGGGTCATGGCTTCACGAAGGGTTGCGTCAAACGGGTCGGCCATGGGGGTGTGCTTCAGCTCCCCGGGATTAAATTCACCGTAAAAAGTATTGGCCCTGAACCTGGTAAAGTCAATGAACTGGTCGGGAAATACCAGGTCACCGGGCCTGATCTTTTCATTCAGACTGCCACACGCCGTTGTGGCAATGATATGTGTGCACTCCAACTCCCTGATCCCGTAAATATTCGCCCGGTTGTTCACCTGTGTCGGTGTTATCGTGTGGTTCTTCCCGTGCCGCGAAACCAGCACCACTTCCACCCCACTGATCTTCCCGGTGAGAAAATCAGAACTCGGCTCCCCGTACGGCGTGTTCAGAATGACCCGGCCGGGATCGCGCAGCAGGTCAGGATCCTCAAACCCGGACCCGCCAATAACAGCTACTCTTACCATTTTATTTATGCTTTAACATGCAAACAGCAGTATAATCGTTTTCATTTTAAGATACAGACAGTCACCTGGTGGCAAACAGATCACCCGCAATCAGACTCTTCCCTCCTTTTACTACCTTTGTGGGAAACGAAGATAAAAGAAAATGGGCAACAATACATCATTTAAAAACATCCTTTTCGATCTCGGGGGGGTGATCCTCGATCTGAATGTGAACGGCACACTGGAGTCATTCCTTAACCTCGGTTTTCCCAGGGAACTGCTCAATTATCCTGAAAATTTTTATACCGATATCTTTTACAATTATGAAACCGGGAAAGTAACAACAGCGGAATTCCGGGACTCCGTCAGGGAATTTGCCGGCGTGGAATTCAGCGACGGGGAGTTCGATGAAGCCTGGTGCGCCATGCTCGACAGGGTGCCGAAAAAACGGACATTGTTGCTGCAATCACTCGCCAGGGATTACGACCTCTTCATGCTCAGCAATACCAGCGAACTGCATATTGAAAAATTCAGTAAAATGTTTGCAGATGTGGCAGGGGTGACCCTGGACGAAGTGTTCACGCAGTGCTTCTATTCCCACGAGATCGGGCTGCACAAACCTGATGAAGCGGCGTTTGAATATGTGCTGAAAACAGCCGGGATCAAGGCAAATGAGACCTTGTTCCTGGATGACAATATCCATAATGTGAAATCAGCACAGTCCCTGGGATTCAACGTGATCCATATTTCAGAAAATCTGAAGATGGAAGACGTGGGCTACAACCGGTAACCTTACCGGTGCCACATTGCCTCAACCGGTTTTTCGGTCTGTAAAGATTCAGGTCACAGGCCTGTTCAGGTCACTCTGCCCATACTATGCGCCCACTTCTTTCCGCAGTTCCACCTCGAGCAACCCCTCTTCCGGGAGCGCCTTCATTTCCCCGTTGACAACAATCTGCAGCGCCGGGCCTTGCTCATTGTCAATGGCAATGCGGCTGTCATTGATATGAATTTTCAGGTAATTCTCCCTGAAGATGACGCGAAATGACAGCGATTTCCAGTTTTCCGGCAGCTTTGGATTCAGGTGTACCCTTTCGTCTTTTACCCGGAAACCGCCAAATCCATACACCACCGACATCCACGTGCCTCCCATGCTGGTAATATGTAATCCCTCCGACACTTCCCTGTTGTAATCGTCCAGGTCCAGCCGAGAAGTACGCAGGTAGAGGTCATAGGCCAGTTCCTTCTTCCCGATCCGGTTTGCCAGGATGGAATGGATACACGGCGAGAGTGAGGATTCATGAACAGTGCGGGGCTCATAGAAGTCAAAGTTCCTCCGGATTGTTTCCCCGTCGTAATCATCCTCGAAGAAATAGATCCCCTGCAACACATCGGCCTGCTTGATGAACGGTGACCGCAGGATCCTGTCCCACGACCAGTGCTGGTTGATGGGACGCTCGGCCGGATCAATATCCGACGCAAAGAATTGCTTTTTGTCCATGTACCCCTCCTGCTGGAGAAAAATCTTCTTCTCCTCGTAATAGGGGAAATATAGATTATCGATGATGTCTTTCCATCGCTCTGTCTCGTCTGCCTCCCTGAACCCGGTTTTCTCCAGGATCTCCTGGAACACTTCAGGAGATGCTTCCCTGACGATCCCGATGGCTTTTAGTGTATATTCGAGGGTCCACTTCGCCATGAGGTTGGTGTACCAGTTGTTGTTCACATTGTTCTCGTACTCATTGGGACCCGTCACCCCAAGCATCACATACTTTCCCTTCACATCAGACCAGTTCACACGCTGGCGCCAGAACCGGGAGATGGCAATCAGCACTTCGAGCCCGTACTCGGCCAGGTAATTCGTGTCGCCGGTATACCTTATGTAGTTAAAAATGGCATAGGCAATGGCGCCGTTCCGGTGGATCTCTTCGAAAGTGATCTCCCATTCATTGTGGCATTCCCTGCCGTCCATGGTCACCATCGGATACAATGCGGCCCCCCTGGAAAATCCGAGCAGCTCCGCATTTTCGATGGCCTTTTGAAGATGCTTGTACCTGTATACCAGCAGGTTCCTGGCCACTTCACGGGGAGCCGAGCTCAGGTAAAAGGGTACCAGGAATGCTTCCGTATCCCAATAGGTGCTTCCGCCATATTTTTCACCGGTAAACCCCTTGGGACCGATGTTCAGCCGTTCATCTTTTCCTGAATAGGTCTGGTTGAGGTGGAAGATATTGAACCGGATGGCCTGCTGCGCCTTCGGATCTCCCCCGATGACAATGTCGGAATGTGACCAGTGCTCTTCCCATTTCCGGATATGCTCCGAAAACAGCTTGTCGAACTTCTGCGCGAAAGCCCTGTCGATGCTTTTGCGACTGGCTGCTGCGATATCCTCCTTTGCATGGTTCAGCGAGGAAACCACCGATCCGTACTTGTAAATTGTGGCATCCTTGCCTTCAGGAACAGTAAGTGTGACGCGGTTGGCCCCGTAACCCTCTTTGCTGATCACTTCGGGAGCCTGCCGATGCAGTGCGCCATCGACAAATAACTCATACCTGGTGGCAAAAGCAACCCGGAAGCCCGATTTGCGTGTTTCGGAAACCAGGTAAACAGCCCCGGCTGCTGCAGTACTTTCGATATGTTTCCAGAAAAATTCGTCATAGTTGGAATCCCGGTTGTGTACATTGCCATCCAGGTAAGGAGTGAAGGTGACCGTCGCATCAAAATTCAGCGGTTTCACCGTATACCGTATCGCGCCGATCTCATCCTCCACGATACTCAGAAACCGCTTTGCCCGCACTTCCACCTGCCGCAGGTCGTCGAGTTTTATCCTGAAGGTGCGCTCCAGGAATCCGTGTTTCATGTTCAGTACCCTTCTGAATTGCAGTACCTCCATGTTGTGCAGGTCCAGCTGCTTTCCGTCGATGGTGATGTCGATCCCGATCCAGTTGGGTGCATTCAGCACCTTGGCGAAAAATTCAGGATACCCGTTTTTCCACCACCCCACCCGGGTCTTGTCGGGATAATATACCCCGGCAATATAGTTGCCCTGCAGGCTTTCACCCGAGTAGGCCTCTTCGAAATTGGCCCGCTGACCCATTCTTCCGTTTCCCAGGCTGAAAATGCTTTCCGCGGCTTCCTGCATGGAAGGATCGAATTGTTCCTCCACCACGCTCCACTCTTCTACGCTATAGTAACTATTCATAATTCCTGTCGGTTAATATGTAACAATTGCAGCACCTCAACCATCATCTTTTCACATCCTTTACAAATACCACCAGGATGGCCGCCAAAACAAGCGAGGCTCCACCCACCAGCAATGCATAGATACTGTGGCTGTCGAACAAAGACTTGACCATGAACCCAAGAATGCTGGCTGCGACAATCTGGGGGATCACGATAAAGAAATTGAAGATCCCCATGTACACACCCATCTTTTTTGCCGGAAGTGCGCCGGTAAGAATCGCGTAAGGCATTGCCAGGATACTGGCCCAGGCCATCCCCACACCCACCATCGACCAGATCATGTGTTTCGGATCTCCGAGGAAATAAATCGATGCCAGGCCGATCCCCCCAACAACCAATGCAATCGAATGGGTGATCTTCCTGTTGAATAATTTTGCGAGAAAGGGCAGCACCACCAGCCCGAATCCGGCTGCAAACAGGTTGTACCATCCCATCATCCCGCTCACCAGGTTGGCACCCTCCCCATACAGGTCAGAACGCGGATCAGTGGTCCCGTAAAGATGATCCGTGACCCCGGAAGTCATGTAAATCCACATGGAGAACAGTGCAAACCACGAAAAGAACTGCACCACTGCCAGCTGTGTCATGGTGGGTGGCATCCGGTAAAGGTCCGTGATGATACTCACCAGGCCGTTCTGGATCCTGTTACGCGCAACAAAAGCAGAAGTTAACAGCTGCAGGATGCCAAAAAGAAACAGTCCCCCGGCCAGCACATACAACTTTTGGTCAAGTTCATAATAAAATACCGGCAAGGCAAGGACCAGCCCTACAACTGTCCAGAGTATCCCCCTGCGCAGGTAGGTGGAAAGGGGCGCTGCCTGCACTTTGTCGGCGAGAATACTTTGCTGCTCCCCGGAGCGTTCTTCTTCAAATGCAGCCAGCTCTTCCGGGGAGTATTCCTTGCTCCGGAATACCGTCCATCCTACCGCCAGCAGGAACACCGCCCCCCCCAGGTAAAATGACAGTTTTACCGTATCTGGGATCTGTCCTTCCGGGGCGGTATTGGAAATGTTGAACCAGTTGGTGAGTATGTAAGGCAGCCAGGAAGCCACAAAGGCACCGATGCCAATGAAAAAGCTCTGCATGGTAAAGCCGATGGTCCGCTGGTCATCCGGCATCATGTCTCCCACAAATGCCCGGAAAGGCTCCATCGACACGTTGATCGATGCATCCATGATCCAGAGCATCCCTGCGGCAAACCACAGGTAAGGTGAGTTGGGCATGATGATCAGTGCAATGGAAGCAAGGATCGCCCCCACCAGGAAAAACGGCCGTCGTCGCCCAAGCCGCGTCCAGGTATTGTCACTCATGTGCCCGATGATCGGCTGAATGATCAGACCGGTCACCGGTGCCGCGATCCAAAGGATCGGGAGGTTCTCAATCTCTGCTCCCAGGGTCTGGAAAATCCTGCTTACATTCCCGTTTTGTAATGCGAATCCGAACTGGATCCCCAAAAATCCGAAACTCATGTTCCAGATCTGCCAGAAGCTGAGCCGTGGCTTTTTCATTGTTTTCAATTTTATGATGCCCCCCGAAAATCATTTTCACGGGTCGCAGTGTTATTTAAACAAGCTTTAAAATGTTGGAAATGCTGACCGGCAGGTACAAAAAAATCCCTGATCACCATTCCGGTGATTTCAGAGATCTGCATTAAAATTCATTTATCGGATGGACCTTGGTCCAGTCCAAATGTATGAAAAAAAGAGATTACAAAACAAATTTTCAGGCTGATAAAATTTTCTGAAAGCCTTGTAAATAGCGCGGAACACCAGATTGCAAACGTTTGCGGAAAGAATAAAAAAAAATGCACAACAGTAAAGTTCTCCGGCCTGTGGCTTCGTTCCTAAGTGTAGATCCTGCGAAGAAACCCTGAAAAAAAAGTAGCGGGACAGGCTCAACATATGTTTATTAGCCCGACGCATGGTCAGCGAAATATCATCTGGATTTTACCGGCTGTTTGGTGGTCCCGCGCACGATCAATTCGGTTTTGATCACCTCTGTATAAGGTTTCTTTCCCGTATCCGGGTGCATAATGCGATCCAACAGCATCTCTGCCGCTTTTTTACCGATCTCGAAGCCATGCTGACTGACGGTTGTAAGCGGGGGGTCGGTGACGGTAGAAACCAGTCCGTCGGTGAACCCGATCACAGACACATCTTCAGGAACCCTGTATTTCAGCTTCTTAAGCGCAATAATGGTCCCTGCAGCAGTCATGTCGTTCACTGCAAAAATGGCATCCGGCGGGGTGGACAAGGACATCAGCTTAGGGATCACCTCGGCCGCCTCCCCGATGGTATCACATTTCACGATCAGGTCGTCATCCACTTCGATCCCGTTCTTTTCCAGGGCTGAAATATAGCCGCGCTGACGGTGGTATCCGATCAGCAGGTGTTGCGGAGCAGCCAGGTGGGCAATCCGGCGGCAACCCGTACTCAGCAGGTACTCCACGGCGTGCATCGCCCCGTTGAAATCATCAACAATCACCTTGTCGGTTTCCAGCTCTTCGCAGACGCGGTCGAAAAAGACCAGCGGAAAATCCTTTTCCGTAAGCTCCCGGAAGTGCCCGTAATGCTTCGTTGTTTTGGAAATCGAGACCAACACGCCCTCTGCACGGTTGGACTCAATAGCCTGCGTAATGGCTACCTCACGGTCGTACTGTTCGTTGGACTGAAAGATCATGACATTGTAACCGTGACCCTGGGCCACATCCTCGATCCCCGAGATCACAGATGAAAAGAAATGATGTATGATCTGGGGTACGATCACGCTGATGGTATTGGACTTCTGGCTGCGCAGACTGAGTGCAATGGCATTGGGCTTGTACTTCAACCGGTCGACCAGCTCCCGCACCTGCTGCTTGGTTGCCGGTGAGATATCGGGATGATCCTTTAAAGCGCGGGATACCGTGGAGGGAGAAACCCCCAGTTCCCTTGCAATGTCTTTTATGGTTACCGGTTGTGCCATTCCTTCAATTCAACTTTATAAATATACAGAATTTATGGTGATTTGTTCCGGGTGAAAAGGTGAATTATAAACCAATAATAGACCTCCGCAATAAAAAAGTTAAACAAAACCACCAATTGCAAACGTTTGCGGAAACGATTGCGGTGATTTTTAACGGTTTGAGTGCTGTCCGGCAAGCCCCGCACCTTAAGTTTTCTTTAAATTGCCATGCTTTTAATATTAAATAACATAGAAATCAGCGAGAACAAAAATTTATCGGAAAAAATTTCAGAGATCTGCCTAATTACTATTTAAACATTAACTATGGAGCATAAAATATTATCCATCCGAAAACTTCTGATGTTCCTGATGCTGGGTATTCCTTTCTATTTGTCGGCCCAGGTAATGAACATCACCGGTACGGTAACGGATGAAGAAAACGGTACACCCCTTCCCGGTGTGACCGTTATTGCCAAAGGAACAACCGTTGGCACTGTTACAAATTTCGATGGGAACTACACACTCTCTGTGCCTGCCGGTGCCAGGCTCGTCTTTTCCTATATCGGCTACACTTCGGTTGAAGTAGTCGTCGAAGACCAGACAGAGATCAATGTAACCCTCGCCGAAGAAACCCAGGCACTCGATGAAGTAGTTGTGATCGGGTATGGTGTACAAAAGAAAAGCGACAAGACCGGTGCCGTTGCAAGCATCAATTCCGAGGAACTGAACCAGGGAGTGCTCACCGATCCGATCCAGGCGATGCAGGGAAAGATTGCAGGGGTGAGTATCAACAAAAAAGGGGGCGACCCGAATGCCGGATTTTCCGTGAAAATCAGGGGCTCCTCCGGATTTGATTCCAATACCAACCCACTGTATGTGGTGGACGGGGTGCCAGGTTGTGGATCCCACCACCATCGCTCCCGAGGATATTGCATCCTTTAACGTGCTCAAAGACGCATCCTCAACTGCAATATACGGATCACGCGGTGCCAATGGTGTCATTATCATTCAGACCAAAAAGGGATCCCGGGGCGAAACGGCCAACATCGATTTCAACAGCTATGTCTCACTCGACAGGGTAGCCAACCGGCTCGACATGCTCTCTGCAGACCAAATACGTGCCTATGTTGCCGACAATGGTCTGAATTTCACCGATGGCGGTGCCAACACCAACTGGCAGGATGAGATCTACCGTACAGGACTATCCCAGAACTATAACCTGGCTGCATCCGGAGGGACCGAGAACAGTACCTACAGGGTTTCCCTCACACATACCGGTTTTGACGGTGTGGTGAAAGGAACTTCCAAGCAGCGGACCATCGGCCGGATCAATATGTCACAGCAGGCGATTAACAACCGCCTGACTCTCTCCGCATCTCTTGCTGGGACCATCGAGGCAAATGACTATATCGACTATACCACCGACGGAAACAATGCTGTGCTCTACCAGGCATTCCAGCGAAACCCGACAGATCCAGTGTTTAACGAAGAAGATGACTTCTTTGAAACACAGCGGGATTTTAACTATTACAACCCGGTTGCACTCATCGAACAGATCCAGAACACCCGCGATGCAAAACGATTTCTCGGAAACCTGAAAGCTGATTTCGCAATCACCAGGGACCTGGTCGCTGGGGTAAACCTTGGTTACATCAGGGATGATTCCGAGAGTTTTTATTTTGAGCCCTCATCGGTTCGCGGAGGAACAACTGCCGGCTATGGCAAACGTGAATACAAGAACTTAGAGTCCAAAATCCTGGAAACAACACTGAACTACAGCAAATCCTTTGGCGGAAACAACGTAGAAGCCGTGGTGGGATACTCCTTCCAGGAGGACCGCAACGACGGACTCGGTGCACAGGGACGTGAGCCCTTATCAGATTTTGTCCAGTCATTCAATATTAAAACCTTCAATGATGTAACCGTAGGCGACATCTGGTCACATTACGAAACCAACCGGCTGATCTCCTTCTTCGGAAGAGCAGTATATAATTATAACAATAAGTACTATGCCACTGCCACAGTCCGAAGGGATGGTTCCTCCAGGTTCGGTGCAAACCAGAAATGGGGATTGTTCCCGTCCGGTTCTCTTGCCTGGAACCTGCAGCAGGAAGATTTCCTGAAAGATGTGGATGTCCTGAGTATGCTGAAAGTGCGTGCCGGGTTCGGCCTCTCAGGAAACCAGGAGATCGGGAACTACCACAGCATCGGGATCGTCAATATTGACGGTACCACGGTGAATTTCGAAACCGGCGAAGATGCTGTGAAATTCAGCCAGGCCTATAACGACAATCCCGACCTGAAATGGGAGGAAAATGCAGAAGTGAACATCGGTATCGATTTTGGATTCAACAGGAACAAAATCGCCGGTAGTATCGAATATTATTACAAATCCACCTACGATCTGCTTGCCGAATACAGTGTTCCTGTTCCCCCGAATATCTCATCGTTAACCTGGGCAAATGCTGGCAATATTCTCAACCAGGGGATCGAACTGAATGTGGATTACTTTGCCGTTAGCAATACCAACTTTACCTGGAAAACTTCATTGGTCTTCGCCAGGAACAAACAAAAGGTTGTTTCCCTATCCGGTGAAGGATTTGAATGGACGGAAGGAGACCAGAAAGAAGGCTGGCTTTCGGGCCGCGGACTGGTGGGTGACCAGAACTGGACACAGCTTATTGAAGAAGTCTATGAGTTGGGCACTTTCTACATGCCGGAATACGCCGATCTTTCACAGGATGGCAAATTCCTCTTCTGGACCGCTGCCGGTGGAGTGACCCGCAACGTGGAAGATGCCGAACGGCGTGTGGTGGGAACGGCGCTTCCCGACTTTGAAGCAGGTTGGTCCAACTATTTCACCTTCTTCAAAAACTTCGATGCCAATGTCACCATCAGGGGCGTTTACGGAAATGATATCCTGAATGTAACCCGGATGGTCTTCGAAAACCCGACTATTTTACCGACACTGAACACACTCACCAGCGTGCTGGATGAAATCGACCGCGGACTGACAGATGCCCCCAAGGTGAACAGCTATTACCTGGAAGACGGATCATTCATCCGGCTGGATAACATCTCCATCGGTTACAACCTGAACACCCAGGAGAGTGAGTGGGTAAAGAAACTGCGCGTGTATGTTTCCTCGAACAATCTGTATACCCTCACCGGATACAGCGGAATTGATCCGGAAACTTCATACGATGGCCAGTCATTCGGTCTGGATATGTACAATGTATACCCGAAAACCAGGACCCTGACATTCGGTGTCAACATTACTTTTTAAACATGAGGATCATGAAAAGAATATATAGTTTATTATTTGTCGTAGTTGCACTTTCATCCTGCGTTGACCTGGATGAAGAACTTTACGACAGGCTGCCAAAGGATATCTATCCTGAAAATGAAATTCAGGGCGCCCTGGTCACCGGCCCCATCTATGAGCCACTACGGGAATTCCTCGATTGGGGCGGATGGTGGTTCTGCCAATAAGTACCCTCCGATGAAGTGGTTTTCCCAACCCGTCATACCGACTGGGATGATGGAGGAAAATGGCGGGTGCTGCACCAGCATGCCTGGACCAATACCACTGAAGCAATCAACTCCATGTGGAGCCGCTATTACAAGGGCGTCGGAGAAGCCAATCAATTGCTCGAAGGACTCGGAGAAGCTACTGATGAAGCAGGTGCTGCCACCCTTGCAAAGATCAGGATCATGCGGGCATATTATTATTACCTGCTGATCGATAATTACGGGGATGTGCCATACGTAACAACTTTCTCTGATGCAGAAGAACAACCTTCAGCAACCCCGCGTGCACAGATCTGGGAAGCCATCGTGCAGGAAGTGGAGGAAAGTATACCACAACTGACTTCCAGTGCAGCGAAAAATGCCGTTTCCAGGGGAATGGCCTACGCCCTGCTGGCAAAATTATACCTGAATGCAGAAGTATATACAGGTACTTCCGACAACAACTACTGGGTACAGGCCCAGGCTGCTTGTGATTTTATCATCGACAGCCTGAATTATACCCTCGAGGCAGATCCGCTGGCACCGTTCATTACTGAAAATTCAGCCTCCCCGGAAAATATCTTCACCATCCCCTTCGATGAAGATACTTACCAGGGATTCAACCTGCATATGCGGACACTGCACTACAGCAATAACCTGACCTTCAAAATGACTGCTGGCCCCTGGAACGGATGTGCCATTCAGTATGACCATTATAATACATTTGAAGACGGAGACATCAGGAAAGAAGAAGGTTTCCTGGTTGGTCAACAATTTACTTTCGAAGGACAGCCGATTACCGACGAAGTGGCAACCGCACCCCTGGTAATCGATCCCTATATCCCAGCCATTCAGATGGACCTGACCTATACCTATCCCGAGATCCGGATGTCTGGCGCCCGTGTTGTTAAATTCGAAATTGCCACCGGGGCCAAGGCCAACCTGTCCAATGACTTTCCGTTGTTCAGACTGGCTGATATCTACCTGATGCGGGCAGAGGCACAAATGCGGCAGGACAACTGGATACCGGATAATGAAAGCCTTGCCCTCGTGAACCAGATCCGCTCCAGGGCCAATGTGGATGAATGGAGCGCCGGGGAACTTACCGAAGAATCCCTGCTCGCAGAACGCGGACGGGAGATGTTCTTTGAGGGACACCGCCGGCAGGATCTGATCCGTTTCGGAGAATTTAACAAGGCCTGGTGGGAAAAGGATGCTTCCTCTGAAGACAGAAATACGTTCCCTATCCCGCAATGGGTGCTCGACGCGAATCCTAATCTTTCTAATTAACATATCTACTTTGAAAAGAATTATTTGACTTTTAAAACTTAAACATTATGAAAAACTATTTTTTTAAAGGATCTGCAGTACTGATGGTGCTTGCAGTGTTTTCAATGCTCGCGATTAACTCATGTACAGATGATCCTGAACCCGAGCCCATTCCTGTTGAGGATGGCCTGTATATCATGGGTGGAGGTACCGCCCTGGATTCACTCGCCGGTGATGGTCTGATGACCAAAGCCAAGAACGAAGTCCTGCAGGAAGTACGTTCAACACTCTATGAGATGTACATTGCTGTTGAAGCCGGAACCGAAGGTTTCAACCTGGTAAATGTTGTCGGTGGTGTGGAAGAAATGTGGGGTCCCGGACCAGACTTTGCTGAGGTTGCCGCTGAAGACCTGGATGCGGAAGAACCACAAGCAGGCCTCTGGAAAGGTTCCTATGAGATCAGTGAAACACCTTTCACCGTTCCTGAAGATGGTCTTTACCATGTAATGCTCGACACTGAGCTGGGAGTTATGGCTATCGCTAAGGTTGAGTGGGGTATGATAGGTGCCGCTACTCCAGGAGGATGGGGAAGCAGTACAGCACTTACTGAAGGAAGCTTCGATCTGGAATCTGTTAGCTTCGATGCCACTGATGTGGTTATGGTAGCTGGTGATTTCAAATTCCGTTATTCGAATGGTTGGAAAATTATTCTCGATGCCGATTATGATAATGGCGGAGATAATAATCCAGGTGTAAAAGTAAATACAAACTTCGGCGGCTCTCTGAGTGCTCTTGATGCAGGTGGCGATAACATTGCAAATGCTGAAAATGGATTATTTGCTGTTTCAATGACCTGGTCATTAGAAGATGGAACAAGTGCAACTGTTACTAAAACAGGTGAGTATACTCCTCCTGCTTATCCAGAAGCTGTTTACCTGGTAGGTGATGCAACTGCTTATGGCTGGGATACTCCCGGAACAAAAGAAGATGCTGTGTTCCACAAAGCAGACGGTGGCTCCCCAACTGAAGGCCTGTTCTGGAAAATTGCATATATTGAAACAGGCAAAGGATTCAAAATCTCTGAAGCTGACTGGGGAACAATTAATCTTGGACATGGCGACGTAGATGAGTACGATGCAAATGGAGTGGTTGTTTCTGACAACGGTGGCAATATGAGTATCGCCGAAAGCGGAATGTATATGATTGTACTTGATCTTCGAAATGACACCAAAAAAGTATCTGTCATTGCTCCTGAAGTATATGGCATAGGGGATGCTTTTGGTGGTTGGGATGAAGATGCTGCAGCTAATAAATTCACCGTTGATAATACAGCGAAAACTATTACTTCACCTGCACTTTCTGCTGATGGTAACGTAAGATCATATGTACATCACGAGTGGATTCCTGATTGGTGGAATGCAGAATTTGTACCAAATGCAGGCGTAATTGAATACAGAAACAATAGCGGCAGTGACCCCAGTGCAATTGCCGGAACTACTGGTCAGGTTATTACCTATATGTTTGACGACAATACATGCACATTGGAATAAATTTCTATTGTAGGTAAATAAAGGGAGTGTTGCAACACTCCCTTTATTCTGATAAAGTTGAAGATAAGATTTTTCCTCACTCCTGGCCCCTCTATACCTTGAAGAGGGAAACAGGGGTGAGGATTTCTTAAAGGAGAACCATATCAAGTTATTAAAAGGAAAAATACTCCATATTCTCTTCCGCTGCATGCTCTGAATAAATCTTGCCATCACTGAAACCTAACAAGGAAAAAGCCCGGTGTCCATAATTGCTTGTGCTGTCTTTCTTTAAAACCATGATTTCTATGAGACCTAAATTCCTTCTGCTGTTCACAGTTGTATCACTGACTTTTTCACTGAAAGCCCAGATCATTACCACCGATCCGGCAATCCCGGTGGCCTCTGAACCGGTGACGGTCATCTACGACGCCACACAGGGCACCGCGGGACTCAAAGACTTTTCTGGTGATGTCTATGCACACACCGGGGTGCTGACAGAGAACAGTACAGATACCAAGGACTGGAAATATGCACCTTCCTGGGGTGACAACAGTGCAAAATATAAAATGACCAGGCTCTCAGCGAATACCTATTCACTGGAGATCACCCCCAGCATCAGGGAATACTATGGCGTCCCCGAAAATGAAACCATTACCCACATGGCATTTGTCTTCAGAAGTGAAGACAAATCACTGGAGGGAAAAGCCGACGGTGGCGCGGATATTTTCGTCGAAGTATTTGAACCCGGGCTGAATGTCTCCATTATCACCCCGGATAATAACCTGCTGACAGAACCCGGGACACAGGTAGCATTCGGGGCAGCTGCCTCGGAGTCTGCCGACCTGGAACTTTTCCTGAATAACCAGCCTGTGAAAACAACAACAGGAACTTCCATTACCCATACGTTCGATTTCAACACCACCGGCGATTTCTGGGCAAAGGTTACAGCTACCACTGCGGAAGCAACCGATGCGGATTCTGTCTTCATACATGTCCTGGAAACACAGCAGCTGCAAGCACTTCCCGGCGAAGTGGAAAATGGCATTAATTATATCGACGACCAGGCAGTTACCCTGGTGCTCCATGCCCCGGGCAAGGAACATGTATTCGTGATCGGCGATTTCAACGACTGGACCCCGCGTACCGATGCCAGGATGTTCAAAGACAACCAGCACTGGTGGATCACACTCGGCAACCTGGAGCCGGGAACAGAATATGCCTACCAGTACCTGGTCGACGGTGAACTGTATATCGCCGACCCTTACACCGAAAAAACCCTCGATCCTAACAACGACAAATGGATCAGCGATGCCACTTACCCGAATCTGAAACCCTATCCTTCAGGACTTGCATCCGGGATCGTAAGTATCCTGCAAGCCGGACAGGAACCCTACGACTGGATAAATACAGATTTTACAGCTCCTGCAATTCAAGACCTGGTCATCTACGAACTGCTGGTCAGGGATTTCATCGCCGCGCACGACTGGAAAACCCTCACGGACACGCTCGACTACCTCGACAAACTGGGCATCAACGCCATCGAGCTGATGCCGTTCAACGAATTTGAAGGAAACGAAAGCTGGGGATACAACCCCTCTTTCTATTTTGCTCCCGATAAGTATTATGGTCCAAAAGAAGACCTGCAGGTATTCATCGATTCGGCACACGGAAGAGGCATGGCCGTGATCATGGACATGGTGCTGAACCACTCCTTCAGCCAGTCACCGCTGGTACAGTTGTATTTCAACAGCGCCACGGGTGAAGTCACCCCCGAAAACCCCTGGTACAACGTGGAATCACCCAATCCCGTATTCGCGTGGGGATACGATTTCGACCATGAGAACCAGGCAACCAAAGATTTTATCGACCGGGTCAATACGTTCTGGATCAATGAATACAGGATCGATGGGTACCGGTTCGATTTCACCAAAGGATTTACAAATACTCCCGGTGACGGCGGCGCCTATGATGCGGCCCGGATCGCCATCCTGAAAAGAATGGCGGACCAGATCTGGGCGGCAGATCCCGATGCATACGTGATCCTGGAACACCTGGCCGACAATGCCGAGGAAAAGGCGCTTTCAGACTACGGCATGATGCTCTGGGGCAACATTAACTACAATTACAACGAAGCCGCCATGGGATATCACGACAACGGCAAATCAGATTTCAGCTGGATCTCCTACAAAAAACGGGGCTGGAACGATCCTCACCTGGTGGGCTACATGGAAAGCCACGACGAGGAAAGGCTCATGTATAAAAACCTGGAATTTGGAAATGCTGACGGGTCCTACGATATCCAGGAGCTCAATACCGCCCTGGCCAGGATGGAACTGGCCGGTGCCTTTTTCTTCACCATCCCCGGTCCGAAAATGATCTGGCAGTTCGGGGAACTGGGATACGACTTTTCCATCGATTACAACGGACGGGTCGGGAATAAACCTATCCGCTGGGACTACCTGGATGTGGGCAGAAGAAAACGCCTTTACCAGGTTTGGTCAGCACTCATTCACCTGCGAATCAACGAACCTGCATTTTCAACAACAGATTACAAACTGAACCTTGCCTACGCCACCAAGCGGATTGAACTGAACCATGCAGACATGGATGTGCGGATCATCGGGAACTTCAATGTCACCGAACAATCCATGGATCCCAATTTCAGCGCGACAGGAACCTGGTACGAATACTTTTCGGGAAACAGCCTGGAGGTAACTGATCCCAACGGACTGGTGACACTGGCTCCCGGAGAATACCGCATGTATACCACGAAACAGCTGTCTCCCCCAGAAATCACAGCTAACCTGCACACTGCTTCAGCAAGCAGGCAGGAACTGAACGTCTACCCCAATCCAGCACGGGACCACCTTTTTATCTCAAGTGAAAAACAGGCAGACCAGATCCACCTGTGGGATATCAACGGGCGCAAAGTCCGTAACATCGAAGCAGCCGGCCTGGATGCATCAGCTCAAAATGCAACTGGAATGGAATTCCCCGGCGAAGTGATCACGGCCAACCTCTCAGGCCTTGCACCCGGTATCTACATCCTCAGGGCAGACTTCCGGGACGGAACCTCCGGACATGCCAGGGTCATCCGGAAATAGGAAGCTTTTTTCCTTTTTACTTTTACCGTCCTTTTCCTATCTTTGTGCGTTTCAATAAAATAGTTAATAACAAACAGGATAAGCAGGGGTAATTCAATGGCAAAGAAGTTTCCGGAATATAAGCAATTTGATCTCTCCCAGGTCAATAAGGAGATCAACGATCTGTGGAAGAAAGACAAAACATTTGAACGCAGCCTGACCTCACGCGAAGGCAAACCTTCATTTGTGTTCTACGAAGGGCCCCCGTCAGCCAATGGAGTTCCAGGGATCCACCACGTAATGGCCCGCGCCATCAAGGACATCTTCTGCCGCTATAAAACCCAGTCGGGCTTCCATGTGAAAAGAAAAGCAGGATGGGATACCCACGGCCTCCCCGTGGAACTCGCCGTGGAGAAGGCAATGCAGATCACCAAGGACGATATAGGGAAAAAAATCTCCATCGGGGAGTTCAACGATGCCTGCCGGAAGGATGTCATGAAATATACCGACAAATGGGAGGAACTCACCGACAAGATGGGGTACTGGATCGATATGTCAGATCCCTATATTACCTACGACAATAAGTACATCGAATCGGTCTGGTACCTGCTGAAACAACTGATGGAAAAGGACCTCCTGTACAAGGGATACACCATTCAGCCCTACTCTCCCGCCGCGGGATCCGGTCTCAGCACGCACGAACTCAACCAGCCGGGATGCTACCGCGACGTGAAAGATACCACCGTGGTGGCACAGTTCAAAGTTCTGGACGACAAACACTCCTCCTTCCTGTTCAAAGAAACAGATGCGGAAGTGTTCATCCTGGCCTGGACCACTACCCCCTGGACACTCCCATCCAATACCGCCCTCACCGTAGGGAAAAAAATCGAATACTCCCTGGTGGAAACCTATAACCAGTACACCGGCAAAAAAATCGCCGTGGTACTCGCCAGTGACCTGATGGGCACCTATTTCCCCGAAAAAAATGCTGAACTGGATTTCGATGGCTACGAACCGGGTGACAAGCACGTACCGTTCAGGATACTGCATACCTGTAAAGGCAAAGACCTGGTGGGAATCTCCTACCAGCAACTGCTCGACTGGGTGAAACCGGAAGGAAAAGCATTCAGGGTGATTGCAGGTGATTTCGTTACCACCGAAGAGGGTACCGGGGTGGTGCATACCGCTCCTACCTTTGGTGCAGACGACTACCGGGTAGCGGCAGAGAACAGTATCGCCGCGCTGACCATCGTCGACAACACGGGTACTATCCAGCCCCTGGTGGATAAAAAAGGAAGGTTCTTCAGGACAGAGGACATGGACCCGGCGTTCGTAAGTGCACAGGTGAACACGGAAACCTATGGTGAATTCGCCGGTAAGTTCGTGAAGAATGAGTATGATCCTGGTAAAAAAGAAGACGACCCCACCACGGACGTGGACATTGCCGTCTACCTGAAACAACACAACCAGGCATTCAGGATCGAAAAGTATGTGCACAACTACCCGCACTGCTGGCGGACCGACAAACCGGTGCTGTATTACCCGCTGGATTCGTGGATGATCCGCACCACCGCCATGAAGGAAAGGATGATGGAACTGAACGAGACCATCAACTGGAAACCGGCAGCCACGGGGACCGGCCGCTTCGGAAAATGGCTCGAGAACCTGGTCGACTGGAACCTGTCACGCTCCAGGTACTGGGGAACGCCGCTTCCCATCTGGACCAGCAAAGACGGAAAAGAACGGACCTGCATCGGTTCGGTCGCGGAACTGAAAACCGAAATCGAAAAATCAGTCGCCGCAGGAGTGATGAAAACCAATCCCCTGGCTGATTTCAAAGAGGGAGATTTTTCCAAAGAAAATTACAACACATTCGACCTGCACCGCCCGTTCGTCGACGATGTGGTGCTTGTCAGTGCCTCCGGACAGGAAATGTTCCGCGAAACCGACCTGATTGATGTATGGTTCGATTCCGGATCCATGCCCTATGCACAGATGCACTACCCCTTCGAGCACAAGGACGATTTTGAGCAGTATTTTCCGGCCGATTTCATCGCCGAAGGCGTGGACCAGACCCGCGGATGGTTCTTTACCATGCACGCCATCGCCACCATGATCTTCGATTCGGTCTCCTTTAAAAACATTATCTCCAACGGGCTGGTGCTGGACAAGAACGGCAACAAGATGTCTAAACGGCTCGGGAACGCCGTGGATCCCTACCTGGCCATCGAACAATACGGTTCGGACCCGCTCAGGTGGTACATGATCACCAACGCGCAGCCGTGGGACAATATCAAATTCGATATCACCGGTGTGGAAGAGGTTCGTCGCAAGTTCTTCGGAACACTGTACAATACCTATTCCTTCTTTGCACTGTATGCCAACGTCGACGGGTTCAATCACAACAAGCCTGAAGTGCCGGTCAGTGAACGGCCCGAGATCGACCGCTGGATCATCTCGCTGCTGAACTCACTCGTGAAGGAGGTGCAGGAACAGTATGAAAACTACGAACCCACACGGGCCGCAAGGCTTGTCCAGGAGTTCGTGCTGGAAAACCTCAGCAACTGGTTCGTGCGCCTGAACCGGAAACGCTACTGGGGAGGGGAATTCGATACCGATAAGCTCGCAGCATACCAGACCCTCTATTCCTGCCTGGAAACCGTGGCAAGACTTGCAGCCCCCGTGGCACCATTCTACATGGAGAAACTGTTCCGCGACCTGAACGACGTGACAGGCAGGTTTGAAGAGGCTTCCGTGCACCTCGTGGAGTTCCCCTCCTGGGATGCGTCGCTTATTGACAAGAAACTGGAAGACCGTATGGCTATTGCCCAGACGATCACCTCCATGGTGCTCGGGCTTCGCAGGAAAGTGAACATCAAGGTCCGGCAGCCACTGAACAACATCATGATCCCGGTGCTGGATTCAACATTCCGCGACAAGCTCGATGGCGTGAAAGATTTGATCCTTAACGAGGTAAACGTGAAATCCATTGATTACCTCTACGACACCGAAGGCGTGCTGGTGAAAAAGATCAAGCCCGATTTCAAGGCCCTGGGACCCAAGTACGGTAAACTGATGAAACACATTGCCGCCGCGGTAGGCAAAATGAGTCAGAAAGACATCAGTACCATAGAAAAAGAAGGTGAAATCGCACTCAGGGTGGAAGGTGAAACGATTACCCTCTCACTGGAGGATGTGGAAATCTCTTCAGAAGATATCCCCGGCTGGCTCGTGGCAACAGAAAATGCCATTACCGTGGCACTGGATATCACCATCACCGAAGACCTGCGTTTCGAGGGAATCGCAAGGGAACTTGTGAACAGGATCCAGAACATCAGGAAGGAAAGTGATTTCGATGTGACAGACAAAGTGCTGGTGCTGATCGAAAACAACAGGCTGCTTGCTGAAACTATCGAAAAACACGGCAAATATATCAGTGCCCAGACATTGGCTGAAAGCATTGATTTTACTGATAAAATACAACAAAGTGATGCGCGGAAAATTGAACTTGAAGAAGATCTTGTTCTGCGCATCAGTGTAACAAAAACAACGAATTGAACGTTATCTTTCAGACCCGTCGAAAAACGGATGTTACATTAAATTATTTACTATATTTAGGAAAATTAAAAAAATAACCATGGCTGAGAAAACAAGATATTCAGACGAGGAGCTACGGGAGTTCAAGGAACTGATCATGAAGAAGCTCGAAAAAGCCAGGGAAGATTACGAACTTTTGAAATCGGCCATCACCCAAAGCGAAAGTAACGACACCCAGGATACATCTCCAACATTCAAAGTGCTCGAAGAGGGTGCCGCCACATTGTCCAAGGAAGAAGCCGGAAGACTGGCACAACGCCAGCAAAAATTTATCCAGCATCTCCAGGCCGCCCTGGTGAGGATTGAGAACAAAACCTACGGCATTTGCAGGGAAACCGGCAAGCTGATCGCAAAAGAACGGCTGCGCATTGTGCCTCATGCCACTTTGAGCATGGAAGCCAAATCGAAACAATAATTCGGACGGATTCCGTTACCTGGTTGTGATCACCGGCAGGTCCCGGTGTTCCCTTTGCCAATATCTATGCTTCCATGTCAAAATCAATCAAGTATATACTCATCATCCTGGTCATCCTGATCATCGACCAGGTCCTGAAGGTCATTATCAAAACCAACATGACCCTCTATGAACAGATCCCTGTGTTCGGGAACTGGTTCATGATCCATTTTGTTGAAAACAAGGGCATGGCCTTTGGATTGCATCTGCCGGGAAACAACGGCAAGCTGTTCCTCAGCCTGTTCCGCCTGGTTGCGATTGTTGCCATCGGATTTTACCTCAGGCACCTCATCAGGCTTGGAGCACCATCCGGACTGCTGATTACCCTTTCCATGATCATGGCCGGCGCCCTCGGAAACATGATCGACTCTGCATTCTACGGGATGATCTTCAGCGAAAGCAATACGTTCATGCCCGCAGAAATGTTCCCGCCCAACGGGGGCTATGAACGCATCATGCACGGTAAGGTGGTGGATATGTTCTATTTTCCCGTTCTCACCGGGGTCTATCCTGAATGGATACCGAGATTCGGAGGACAGTCATTTACCTTCTTCCGGCCTGTATTCAATATCGCCGATGCCAGCATTACCATTGCCGTGTTCATTTTACTGTTCAGACAACGGAAATATTTTGCATTTATGCAAGAGGAAGAGGAAAAAAGCACCAGCGAAGAATAAGGGATAAAGTGAAAAGAGGTGTTCCCTTTACAGATCAGGAAACGCCCTCCACTGACTGAATACCTCCAAATATCTCCGAGGATCCTGCCCCGCAGCTGATGATCGTTTTCATCCCCAAATCCACCGGGGCATTGGTTCGCAGTACCTTGTCCTTCGGAAGATGGTAAATGTTTCCCGAGGTAGGATTGGGACCCGTGGGCACAAACACCGTTATGATCTCCCCCTCCTGGTCATCCGTTATAAAACCTGTCATCAGTGTTCCCGAATTGAACAGGTCAACGATCACCACCTCCCTGAAGAAAGACCTGTTTTTGCCGAAAAACTGTGCCACCGTGTCCCTGGCAATCTTGTAACCCGGGATCTTCACCAGGTACTTTTTTTCCAGCTGTTTGTTCAAAAATCGTCCCCAACGGGTCTTGATAATCAGCCCTATGGAGAAAAACACAAGGAAAATGATGATGATCGCCGCCAGGTATAAACCGAAAGTATACAGCCTGGAATCAGTTTCTGTCACCAAATCGATCACCGGACCGAGATACCGCTCTATCAGGTTAATGATCCACCTGAATAAGATGATCACCATCGTGATTGGCAACAATGCCACCAGTCCCCCGATAAATGTGGTGCGGAAAAATCCCCGCATCCGTTTCCAAAATTGTAATTTCATGATATGATGTTTATTGCATTTTCAACATGTGCCCTCTTTTACCCAGGCAATTCCTTCCAGGATATTTCCAGTATGTTCATTCCCTCTCCGGAAAATTCCTTGCATTCGCACGCAAGTACAACCCGAACCAACAGAGGAAAACCTGGCATTGAGAATAATTAAAGAAAAAGGTCCCATACAAATATACCACCTTCCTGCACATATAAACCAATCCGGAAAACTTCCCTGAACATCCCCGCGAAAAAATACCTGTCTTCCCGCAGTCACCGGTACCGTTTTTTTTATAAATTGGCTCATTGCCTGCAGGCAAAAAAGCTGACATACATATTCCGTCATAATAAAACGAACCCGATCATGAAAAAAACCTTTTCGCTTCTTTTTCTGACCCTGTTGATTGCACTGCCCCGTCTGCTTCCGGCACAAGCCCCCATCTTTGTCGGCCACCGTGGAGCCTCCTACCTGGCCCCCGAGAACACCCTGGCCTCCATCGAACTGGCCTGGGAACTGGGCACTGCAGCCGCGGAATGCGATGTGATGCTTACCTCCGATCACCAGGTAATCCTTTTTCACGATAAAAAAGGAAAACGGCTTACAGGAAAAGATTTTGTGGTAAAAGAGACCAGCTACAAGGAGATCCGCGATCTGCCCATCCTTCTGAAGCCTTCGAACCAGGAAAAATATGCCGGTCAAACCATACCGCTGCTTTCCGAAGTGCTGGCAACGGTTCCGGAAGACCGGACACTGGTCATTGAGATCAAGACCGGCGCGGAGATTATGCCCTACCTGCAACAGGTAATTGCCTCCCACTGGAAATCTGGAAATATCGCTTTCATATCGTTCGACCTCGCTGCAATCCTGTCAGCGAAAAACAGCTACCCGGAAGTGCCGTGCTACTATCTTTCCATGTTCAGAAATGATTTGAACAAAAAAATGGATGAGATCACCAGCGGCAACCTCGACGGTGTCAACCTTAGGTACAAAATCATCAATAAACGCCTGGTGACAAAATACAATGCCGCAGGACTGGATGTGTGGTGCTGGACCGTCAACGATCCTGCCGATGCCAGGGTAATGATAGAAGCCGGGGTCTCTGCAATTACGACCGACCGTCCGGCCTGGCTGAAATCACAGGTGCTCTGAAGTACGGTTGTATTATTGCCATCAGTCTTCCCGCTTTACGATGCCATAAAAGATGACCCGGACCAGGTCGTCCAGTAAATTCTCCTTCTCGGCACGGGTATATTTATTCAGAAACAACGGTAACTCCAGCCCTTTCAGCATGGTGGTAAACGCCATGGCACCGATTTCCGCATTGTTGATCACGAAAGCGCCATCGCTCATGCCTTTTTCAAGTACCTCCCGCACCATCTTGAATTCCTCCTCCTCGAATTTCTCCCTTACACGCCGTACAAATTTCATTTGCCCGAGATCATCTTCGTTCAGAACAGCATAGAAATTCGATACGGTCTTGACATGGTAGAGCCTGAACATAATGTAATCCCTCAGCCGGTCAATCGGTGTGTTTCCTGAACTGATCACCCTGATGAGCTGTCGCTTGAGCTCCTGCGCCTCCTTTACCACTACCGCCTCGAAAATATCTTCCTTGCTCTTGTAGTAATAGTAGATCGAACTCTTGCCCATCCTGGCAGCACGTGCAATCTCATCCATGGTGGTATGGCGATATCCCTTCCGAGAAAAGACTTTCCGGGCTACATTGACGATATCCGCCCTTATTTCAGATTTAACGACTACCATGGCATCTGGATTGAATTGCCGATAAAATTATAACAGAATGTAAGGATATACAAATACCCCTGTACATTCCTGCTTGGATGTTATGTTAATTCCCACTGTCCTCATCCTCATCGACCAGCTTGAAATCCAGCTGGCGACGAGATAAATTGGCGTTGGTTACTTCAATCTTCAGTGGATCTCCAATCTGAAACTCCCTGCCTGAATGGCGCCCGATGATCTTGTAATCATCTTCATCGAACTCGTAAAAATCATCCACCAGTCCCTGCAGTGAGATCATTCCCTCGCACTTGTTCTCCACGATCTCCACATAGATTCCCCAGTCGGTCAGGCCGGAGATCACACCGTCAAACACCTCACCCACTTTGTCCTGCATGAACTCCACCTGCTTGTACTTGATGGAGGCCCGTTCGGCTTCGACCGCTTTGCGCTCCATCTCGGACGCATGTTCGCACCTGCTTTCATATTTGTCAGCCTTCTTCGATTCCCCGCCTGCCAGGTAATGTGCCAGCAACCGGTGCACCATCAGGTCGGGATACCGCCGGATGGGAGAGGTAAAATGCGAATAATCCCTGAATGCCAGTCCGTAATGCCCGATGTTATTGGTGGAATAGCGTGCCTTGGCCATGGCCCTGAGTGCCATGTTTTCGATCACATGCTGCTCCTTCTTTCCTTTGACACCATCCAGCAAGCGGTTCATGGATACTGCCACCTGTTGATTGCTGCCGAGGTTCAGCTCGTACCCGAATTTGCTGATGAACATGGTAAAGGATTCAAGCTTTTCAGAATCCGGTAAATCGTGGATCCTGTATACGAAAGTCTTGGCCTTTTTCTTCGCAGCCTTCAGCTCATCCTTCGGTACCTCCTTTTCATATTTGCCGCCCCTGCTGGCATACTCGGCAACCCTCCGGTTGGCCAGGAGCATAAATTCCTCGATCAGGTGATTCGATTCTTTCTGTACCTTGAAATATACACTGATCGGACGCCCTTCTTCATCGAGGTTGAATTTCACCTCATCGCGCTCAAAATTGATCGATCCTTCCTTGTACCTCTTTGTCCGCAATTTTGTGGCAAGATCGTGCAACAACAGCACCTCCTCTTTCATCTCTCCTGCGCCTGTCTCTATGATCTGCTGCGCCTGGTCGTAATCGAACCGCTTGTCGGAATTGATCACCGTGCGCCCGAACCACTCGTCCAGCACCTGCGCTTCCGGTGTCATTTCCACGACCACGGAAAAACAAAGCTTGTCTTCATTGGGACGGAGTGAACAAAGATTATTGGAAAGTTTCTCCGGGAGCATCGGAACCACGCGGTCGACCAGGTAAACCGAAGTGGCACGGTCATAAGCCTCCAGGTCCACGATCGATTCTTTTTCCACGTAATGCGACACATCTGCAATATGCACCCCCACTTCGTAGTTGCCATTCTTCAGTTTCTTCACAGATAAAGCATCGTCAAAATCCTTCGCATCTGCCGGGTCAATTGTAAAAGTAGGCGTGCCCCGCATATCCCTCCGCTTTTTGATCTCCGCATCGGAAATCTTATCGGAAATAGTTCCCGCTACATCTTCCACCTCTGGTGGAAATTTATAGGGCAGCTCAAATTCAGCAAGGATGGAATGCATTTCAGTCTCGTTCTCCCCCGGGTATCCCAGCACTTCCACCACCTCCCCGAACGGATTTTTCACCTTGTCCGGCCACTCGGTGATACGGGCAATCGCTTTCTGCCCGTGTTCCACTCCACCCAGTTTGTCAAGGGGAATGAAAATATCGAAAGGCATCTTGTTGCTGTCGGGCAGCAGGAAGGCATAATTCTTCGATATCTCCACGACACCGACAAATGTCTCTCGCGCACGCTCGATGATTTCGATCACCTCCCCCGACAAGCGGTTATCATTCTTTTTCCTGGGGTAAATGTGCACCTTCACCAGGTCTCCATCCAGCGCACGTCCCAGGTTGGACCTGGCAATGAACACATCCTGCTCCAGTTCATCGGAACCCAAAAAAGCGTAGCCGTGCTGGGTCATGTCGATGGTGCCGTTCACATACCCGGCCCGCTCCTTCAGTCTGAACCTCCCCTTGTCGACCTGTTCCAGCAGGTTCTGACCCGCCAGGTTGTGCAGGGCATTGTTCACCATGTCACGTTCCTGCTGATCCGAAAGCAGCAGCTGCTTCGCCAGTTGTTTGTAGTTAAATATCTTTTTGGGATTGCGTGTAAATACGCCCATTACCTGGGCCATCGCCTGGTCAATCGTGTATTTTCCCTTTTTCCGGTTGGATCTTCTGCTTGCCATGTTGTTGCTTTTCATTTTCACAACCAGGCCCATAATTTGATACCTTTCGCATACGGGACCGGTGATTAGCTTTAAAATTACTAATTTTACCCATCCTATTGCCCATTGTTGAAAATAATTATGAATCCCACATCATTGAAAACCGATATTCAATTATGACTCACCAGCTCTGTATCTACAATACGATCCGTCGCAAAAAGGAACTTTTTGAACCGGCAAACCCGCCTTTTGTCGGACTTTACGCGTGCGGACCGACAGTTTACGGGGACGCCCACCTGGGGCATGCCCGGCAGGCAGTTACCTTTGATGTGCTCTTCCGCGTGTTGTCGCACCTGGACTACAAGGTAAGGTACGTGCGCAACATAACCGATGTGGGACACCTGGAAAACGATGCCGATGAGGGCGAGGACAAGATCGCAAAAAAGGCGCGGCTGGAACAACTGGAACCCATGGAGGTGGTGCAGCATTATATGAACGCCTACCACCGGAACATGGACCAGCTGGGGGTACTTCGGCCCAGCATCGAACCGCGTGCCAGCGGACATATCATCGAACAGCAGGACCTGGTCAGCAGGATTCTTAAAGCCGGCTATGCCTACGAAGTGAACGGATCGGTTTACTTCGACGTGGAGAAATATGCCGCAGATCATTCCTATGGAAAACTTTCCGGCCGCAAAACCGAAGACCTCCTCTCCAATACCCGCACCCTCGATGGACAGTCGGAGAAGAAAAGTCCGCTCGATTTTGCCCTGTGGAAAAAAGCCGAACCACAACATATCATGCGCTGGCCATCGGAGTGGAGCGACGGGTTTCCGGGGTGGCACCTGGAATGCTCTGCCATGAGCACCAAATACCTGGGCGAAACCATCGACATCCACGGGGGAGGAATGGACCTGCTCTTCCCGCACCACGAATGCGAGATCGCACAGAATGTTGCGGGTTACGGACACGAATCTGTTCGGTACTGGATGCACAACAACATGATCACCATCAACGGGCAGAAGATGGGGCGCTCCCTGGGGAATTTCATCACCCTGGATGAATTGTTCAGCGGAAACCACAAATTGCTGAAACAGGCCTTCGATCCAATGACCATAAGATTCTTTATCCTCCAGGCGCACTACCGCAGCACACTCGACTTTTCCAGCGATGCCCTGACTGCTTCGGAAAAGGGATTGCAACGACTGTTCGCTGCCATGGCGCTGCTGGAAAAAATGGAGACTTTCTCCTCCGGGGTGGTGAACGCCGTGGAACTGGAAGCAAAATGTGTCACCGCCATGCACGACGATCTGAACACGCCTCTGATCATATCGGCACTCTTCGATGGTGCCAAAACCATCAACTCGCTGCATGAAAAACGTATTGCCATCGACAAGGAAAACCTGGACCTGCTGAAAAAGATCTACCATACCTTCGTTTTCGATGTGCTGGGACTGCGCCCCGCCGGCAGCAAGGGAGAAGATGATACCCTCACCGCCGACCTGGTGAATTACATCCTCAACCTCAGGCTGGCGGCCAAGGCCCGGAAAGACTTCGAAACGTCCGACCAGATCCGGGATACGCTGCAGCAGATGGGTATCACGGTCAAAGACCGCAAAGACGGGTTCGACTGGGAGATCAATTAAGGATTGTACTTTCACCGATGCAGCAGAGGGTTAACAAACAACATTTATTACTGTCCGGATTATAAAATGAAGATGATATTCGACAAATGACCCCGTACACCGGATATACCGTTCCGCTTTCCAGGCGGGTGCAGATCGGCAATCTTGAACTGGGCGGCGGTCTCCCGGTGATGGTCCAATCCATGGCCAATACCAGCACATGCAATATCGATGCGAGCACAGAACAACTGAAACGGATCGCTGATGCCGGCGGACAACTGGTGCGTTTCACCACGCAGGGAAAGAAAGAGGTGGAAGCACTCGGGAAAATCGTCAACTCCCTGGCACCCCCCTATGACCAGGTCCCGATAGCTGCTGATGTCCATTTCAGGGCAGCTGTTGCATTCGAAGCTGCCCGGGTATGCCACAAGGTGCGGATCAACCCCGGTAATTTTACGGAACGTAAAGACGGCCCGGCAACCTTCAGCGACCAGGCTTACGAAGAAGGGCTCGCAAAAAACAGCGAACAGCTCAGTCGCCTGGTCAGTATCTGCAGGGAACACCATACGGCATTGCGCATCGGTGTCAATCATGGATCGCTCTCTTCCAGGATCATGTCACGCTATGGCGACACACCCGAAGGAATGGTGACATCGGCCATGGAATTCCTGCGCATATGCAACCAGGCAAATTTCCACGATGTGGTGGTCTCCCTTAAATCAAGCAATACCGTGCTGATGGTACAGGCCGTTCGCCTGCTGGTCAGATCCATGATCAAAGAAGACCTTTATTATCCGGTTCATCTTGGCGTTACCGAGTCAGGTGATGGCACCGAAGGCAGGATCAAATCTGTGGTGGGCATGGCTTCCCTGCTGATGGAAGGTATTGGCGACACGCTGCGCGTAAGCCTCACCGAAGCCCCTGAAAACGAGATCCCTGTAGCACAACTGATCACACAATTGTTCCCGAAACCCGCCACGCTGCCCTACGATCCGCTGAATGACCTTCCGTGGGATCCGTTTCACCACGGCCAGCAGGAAACCATGAAGGTGCATGGTGTGGGGGGCGATGCTCCGGTAGCAGTCATCGCTGCTCCAGGTGCGCACGCAGATCCCTTTCCGGATATTATCGACAGCGAAATAAACAATCACCCTTCCTTCCGGCGAATCAATACAGGTGCTGATCCGGAACAGTTCAGACATCCGGGTACACCGGAAGTGCTGGTGCTCGATGGAGAAGAGAAAGAGATGACCACGGTAAAAGCATGGCTCATCAACTATTACCGGGCCGGAGGATCCCTGCCTGTAATCTTCAGGAAAACCTGCCACGAACCCGGCAGGGAGCAGTATCTTCTGAAAGCTTCCGGGGAAGTTGGACTGTTGCTGATCGACCGGCTCATACAGGGCATCTGGCTGGAAAACCCTCATTTTTCGCCGGAATACAACAACCGGCTTTCCTTCCAGGTGCTGCAGGCAGCACGCAACAGGATCACCGCAACGGAATACATCGCCTGCCCGTCCTGTGGCAGGACCCTGTTCGATATCCAGACTGTTCTCGGCGAAGTGCGCAACAGGACCCACCACCTGAAGGGACTTAAAATTGCCGTGATGGGGTGTATTGTAAACGGACCGGGAGAAATGGCAGATGCCGATTATGGATATGTCGGTGCAGGACGCGGAATGGTAAATATCTTCAAGGGAAAAAATGCCGTGTTGAAAAATATTCCGGAAAAGACCGCTGTGGACCGGCTGATTGAAGTGATCAGGGAACATGGCGACTGGGTCGCACCCTGATGACCTGTCGCCGGATTGAAAGTGAACCTTATTTGGTGCTGTATGAGCAAACACAATTTAGTGCTTGTCCGTTAAATGCATTGGCTGCTATTTCGGCTTGTCAAGTGAAAACACAAAAGATGTTCCCCTGCCCAGTGCGCTTCTCACGTTGACCGTCTGGTTGTGTGCCTGGATAACATGTTTCACAATGGCCAGCCCAAGCCCTGTTCCGCCCGAATCCCTCGACCGGCTTTTGTCCACGCGGTAAAACCGCTCGAATATCCTGGGCAGGTCTGTTGCATCAATACCAATGCCGTTGTCAGAAACGTCCACCAGGATGCGCTCACCGGTATCAATGAACCCCACCTTTGTCTTCCCGTTTGCCTTTCCATACTTTATGGAGTTGACAATGAGATTGTTGAGCACCTCTGTCAATCTCCTGCGGTCGGCGTGTACTTTGATCGGACGGCTGTAGCCTGAATCAAATTCAAGTTTTACCCTGAATTGTTTCGCCAGCATTTCATGGTGCTCAAAAACTTCCTCCACCAGCTTCACTATATTGAATTCCTCCAGCTTCAGCTTGAATTCACCTGATTCCAGGCGGGAGATCGAAACCAGGTCGTCCACGATCGATATCATACGGTTGATGCTCTTCTCCGCCCGCTTCAGGTAAAGCTTGTTCACCTTCGGATCATCAATGCCTCCCTCCAGCAATGTAAGGATGTACCCCTGGATATTGAAAATCGGGGTTTTCAGTTCATGGGAAACGTTGCCAAGGAAATCCTTCCTGTATTTTTCCATTTCGCGCAACTGCCTTAGCTCTGCGGTCTGGGTGGTGGCCCAGGTTTTTACCTCTTCGTCGAGTACTTCTGAAAAATCATTGGAGTCGATCCGTTCCCGGATCTTCTTCTGCGACATCGCCACATTCTGTATGGTTTTAAATACCGGGTTCAGGCGATTTTCAACGTACCGGAGAAATACCTGGTGAATGATAAAATAACTGATGACAAACAAAAAAAGACCGAGCCCGGCCTGCCAGTAAAGGTTGCTCATTCTTCCAGCCAGGTCCAGTGCAGCGATCCCTATCGCATAAATCAACACTACAATGGCAGAGATCAGCAGTGCCTGTCCGCGTGGAGATTTTCTAAGTGCCATCAGTTGTTCTAATAGTTACCATTCAAAAAACGGGGTGGTCACACGAAAAAAGAAGCCGGTCATCCCATACCGGTTCACTGCATACTCCACCCCGATCACTTTATCGTAGTAAGTTACAAAATCAATTCCTAATCCGGCACTGTATTGCCAGCTGTTCACCATATTGTTCGAGGGATCCCGGGGGAACGGGTCGTTCACATAGGCCACATCACCCAGCAGGTTCAGGTAGATCGCATAGTGTACCCTGCTGAACTGCTTGATATTTATAAAGGGGATCGAAAATTTGCTGGGCTTCACCAGCTGGTATTTAAAAATGACCTTGTTGATAAAATAGTCCGTACCGTCAATCACGAAGGCATCATAGCCTGTCAGGTTTTCTGCATACCCAAGTCCCTTTTTCAATATCAGCGGAACCTCCTTGTTGGTGGTCACCCTGCCCTTTGCAACATCGGCAAAATAAAAACGGTTGGCGAGCTTTTTATGGTAAAAGAATGTGCTTTCAAACTCCCAGTTTCCATATGGATATTCATCAATAATTCCCAATCCGAACCGCTGTGTCTTGAACTTGAAGGCATGGCCCTCCAGCGGGTAGATCCTGGAATCGCGGATATCATACTGGAACACATAATCGATCTTGAAGTGCTGGTAGCGCGTGTACCCGTTCCCAAAAAAATCCGGGTTCAGCCGGGCCACGGTATCACTGATCCAGTCATCCACGAAATGGGCCCTGATCCTGTGCCTGGAATAGAGCTGCGGACGATAGGTATACGCCACGAAAGCATCCGCGGTGCTGAGCGAATAGTTGTCATCATCACGAAAATAAACCGGCTGGTTTTCCTGCGTGGTGAAATTGACCCGGTGCTGCCTGCTGAGGCTATAGCTGACCGAAAGGGCATGATTTTCATCAGCACCCAGGTTCGGCTTTTCATACTGCAGCACATACTGTTCCTTGTATCCGAGCCGTATCTTTGCATTGAGCATTTCGTTCCTTCCCCTGAAATTGTTCCATTTCAGCCACATCCCGTAGTTCAGCCGGCTCCACCTGGGTTCCCGGAGAAAGGTACTCAGGTTGCGCTCGCCATGCTCGAAAATCGGAGTGGGCCAGATATACCAGCGTTCCTGTACCTCAAGCAATATATCGATGGTGTTGCCCGGGTAATGATTGGCATCGAAGGTAACAAAATTGAACAGGGAGAGGTTCAGCAGGTTCTCCCGGCTCCTTTCCAGCCCGGGGATGAGGTCCATTTTATTGATGGTATCGCCGGGGACAAAAACCAGCTCACGGAGGAGAATGTTTCGCCTGGTAACTTTGTTTCCCTCGATAACAACATCACGTATCACCAGCTGGTGATCGGGCACAGGCGGGTGATCCTGTCCCGAAATACAGAGCAGCGACCAACCGGCAAACATAAAAACCAACATGAACTTCACTCTGATCATCTGCCTGTATTAAACGAGAATGCAAGGTAGCAAAGAAAGTTTATTCCAGGAAAATAACGAAATCTTTGGCTGCAGATTGTTGTCAGGATCATTCCCCGGGAAGAATTTTAAAAAAATAAACCTTTTTGTGGCTGCCGGCAGCATACGGTATTGCAACGGGCAGAATGATCACTGCCGCAAGACAGGCTGCAAACAACACTCAATGGTCTTCCCATTCCGACAGAAGTGCAGCTGCAACTTTCATGTCCGACGGAAACGTTATCTTGATGTTTTCCGTGTTCCCCTGCACCAGGTTGATTTGCCCGAAATAGGACTCAAACACCGATGCATCATCTGTATAAGTCTGTTCAAGACAGTTCTCATAGGCCGTCAGCAATTTATGCGCCTGGAAAACCTGCGGGGTCTGCACCCGCTTCACATTGTTCCTGTCGAGCACATTGCTTCCCATGCCGATAACGGTCCGGAGTGAATCCTCCGCTTCAATCACCGGGATGGCACTGCCGGTCCTGTCCGCTTCCGAATAACACCGCTCCAGTGTCTCCATGGAAACCAGGGGCCGCACAGCATCATGGATGCCAACGATCTCCTCCTGCCCCACATTCTCCAGTCCCTTCATCACAGAATGAAAACGGGATGCACCCCCCGTGGTGATGATCACCTTCCGGGTATCGGGGTACCGCTGCTGAATGCTCTGCCAGACGATCAGGTGACTCTCGGGCAACACCAGGATGATCTTCATCTCCGGATCAAAAGAGATGAATTTTTCAATGGTCCATATGATCACCGGTTTCCCAAGGATCTCCAGGAACTGTTTCGGGGTTTCAGACTGCATCCTCGATCCGGTTCCGCCGGCTACTATTACTACTGATCTCATCATATCGCTTGCTTAGAAACCCCTAATTTATTAATTATTCCTGTGAACCCCAATGATTAGAAGCCGCGTATGCGGTGAATCTGCTGCATATTATCACTCTGTTGCCTGTCTGGCGCATTGCAGGCTTGAAGGAATGAACTATTTGTTATACTTTTGATGTTTATACCTGAAAACCCGCTACAGACATGAACAAGGAAGTTGTAATTGGTATTGATATCGGTGGTACCTTCACCAAGTTGGGGATTACCGACAGGTCCGGGAACCTGTATTATGAAAACTCCATCGAAACCGACAGGTACGAGGACCCGAACGCTTTTGTGGATGCGGTACATGAACTGGTGCATGAGGTACTGAAAAAGCATGAAGATGATTTCACCATCAAAGGAGTCGGCATCGGGGCACCCAATGGAAACTATTATTCCGGGAACATCGAATTTGCACCCAACCTGATCTGGAAGGGCGTCATCCCGTTTGCCAACATATTCAGCAATAAATTTGATCTGCCCGTTGCACTCACCAACGATGCCAATGCTGCAGCCATCGGTGAAATGGTCTTTGGCGCCGCCCAGAACATGAAGAATTTTTTGATGATCACGCTGGGAACCGGCCTCGGCAGCGGCCTGGTTGTTAACGGAGACCTGGTATACGGACACGACGGGTTTGCCGGGGAACTGGGACATGTTTCCGTGGTGGAAAATGGCCGGAAGTGCGGATGCGGAAAACGGGGCTGCCTGGAAACCTATGTTTCCGCAACAGGCATCAAACGAACCTTGTTTGAACTCATGGCCACCGAGACCGATGATTCCCCGCTGCGGAATGTATCCTTCAACCAGCTCGAGGCAAAAGAGATCACGGATGCAGCAAACAATGGTGACATCCTTGCACAGAAGGCCTATGACAGGACCGGCAAGATGCTGGGAAGTGCACTTGCCAATACCGTGGCACATATCAGTCCGCAGGCAATCTTTCTTTTTGGCGGACTGGCCAAGGCTGGGAAATGGATTTTTGAACCGACCAAAATCTCCATGGAACAGAACTTGCTGGAAATATTCCGGGGAAAAATCAAGATCCTCTCTTCTGCACTGATTGATAAGAATATTGCTGTTCTCGGCGCTGCTGCCCTGATGTGGAAGGAACTGTCATAAAAGGCAGGTAAAATTCAACTGATGAAATTACACATCACTGGAAAAGAGGTTGGTTTTCCTCTTTGGCCCTTGCTGCCTCCTCCTTCCCCGGCGGATCATCGTTGGATCCCATCACGTAGGTGATATCGTGGTCCCAGTTGGCACGCACCTGGAGATCCTTCGGCAGGTACTCCACCCGCTCAGGCTGAAGGCCCTCTGTGTATTTCCCGGTATCCCACTCCCGGTTGTTGTTCCGGTCGTGGATGAACTTGATACGGTAGGTATCCGGATCCATAAATTCAAATGTGTAGGTACCCGAAGCTGCGATGGTGCGCTCCCTCACCAGGGTATTCTTTTTA
>Ga0180430_10000494_pt1 | contig 42549 bp, 33 predicted proteins | sample SS_ome_9_FD_132999 | JGI IMG/M metagenome (GOLD analysis project Ga0180430, IMG submission 132999) | Hypersaline lake sediment archaeal communities from the Salton Sea, California, USA - SS_1_S_2 metaG | ecosystem: Environmental > Aquatic > Non-marine Saline and Alkaline > Hypersaline >...
CATGTCGGGGCTGTAGTAGCGCCTGCCGAAGTAGATGAGGCCGGTCTCATCGTCGCGTTCTTTGGTGGTATACGAGTAGTCCGACTCGAAGGCTGAGGTTGAGGTTGGGTCTGAGGTTGAGGTTGAGGTTGAGGTTGAGGTTGAGGAACTGCCGTCAAGGCCGTATGGATAAATTGCGTACTCGTATATGGCGCCCGTGGCGGCGTCGGCGACGACCTGCGCGCTGCCCAAGTGGTCGTCTAGGTAATAGATCGTGCCCCTCTGACTCTGCGCCAGGCTCGCCTGGCCGGCACCGCCCGGCCCGCCGGAGCAGCCGGTGGAGGCGGAGAAACCCAAGGCAGCCAACAAGGCGATCAGGACAGCAGTAAACGACGCCCTGAACAGGATGACAAAATCCTGAACGGATGTGTTCGATTTTATGAAACTGGGCATAAGATATCCTCGTATTTTCAGCCAACTACAACTAACGAGGACATATTAAGCAATCGGCGTGCCAATAACCATCCGACTGTTACTGGTAACGACCATGACCAATAACCGTCCGACAGTTACTGGTAGCGACCTTACCAGTAGGAAGCAGGTAGTTAGTGGTTCAACCGAATTTTGGAAAGCTGAGATACAAGAGCAGGCCAGGTCAATCGGTGACCTCGCTAGGATCGAAGGCGACCACGTGCGACCAGCGCTCCTCCGCCGTGCCCGGCTCCTCCCACCACCTGTCGGTCACGACCATGTAGACCGTGCCGGAGCCGTGGACCATTATGGCGCCGGCGTCGTAGCCCACGTCGATGGCATCATCGAGCACAGGCGCCGAAGGCGTAGAGACGTCGAATATGGCCGCTCTGCCGCTGGACGAGGACGACGAGCCGTCGTCGACGCTGACGTAGACCTTGTCGTCCAGGACTTCCATGTCGCGGACCTCGGTGTCCTCGAGTATGCTGGTCACAGACATCGCCGCGTGCCCCACCATGTCGACGACGCAGAGCCTGGCGTCCATGGCGGTGTTGCCGCCGGCGACGAAGGCCAGCGACTTGTCGGCGTTCATGGCGATCTCGGGGAGCGGATAGGCGGCCAGGACCCCGAGCGATATCGTCGAAGTTATCTCGCCCGTCGTGACATCGATTATGTCGATCGAGGCCATCGTGTCGCTCTCGGTGTTGAGCACGGCCACCTCGTTGCCGCCCAGGTGCTCTATGGCGGAGGGCAGGCTGCCCGAGGTCGGGATTATCATCTGGGGCTCGTGCACATCTATCTCGCCCATGAGGTTCTGCTCGTAGGCGACGATCATGCCGCTTCCGTCGTACTCGCTGGAGCCCACCACGTAGAGCATGCCTCCGACCATCACGCCGGACATGATCTCCTTGGGGTGGATCACCTCGCCAACCTCAGGGGCGGTGTCGAGGCTGGCGCACTCGTCGGTGTAGGCAGTCCAGGTGTCGCAGTAGTGGTCGACCACGTAGTGCGTGACGTTGTTGCCGCTCACATCAGGGTCCATCATGGAGAGCAGCGCCTCCATGTTGTCGCCCACGTCCGGGACGATGTCCGAGGGCACGAAGTACCTGCCGTCGGCCATCTTGACGATCTGATACGGATAGAAGTTGCCGTGGCCGTTGACGTGCGCGCCCAGGAAGTCGGTCACGCCGCCGGCGAAGTAGCTGCTGGGCGCCGCCATCGGATCCTCGGAGTCGACGGTGAGCTGGCCCTTGCGGTTGTGCGAGAATCCAGCCAGGATCGTCATCAGGTCCGCGCTCTCGTCCTCCGGGTCGATGTCGACGACGCTGCAGGGAGTGCTGTACTGGCACTGATAGAAATAGCCGTTGAAGCCGTCGCGGATCGAGGGATCCGGCACCGTGTCCGTATCGGTCCCGCCGTCGGGGATCACGCTGGTCCCGGAGTCGGAATCCTCTTCCTCCGCCTCGCCGGCGTCATACGGGATATCCTCGTACTCCTCCGGGCCGGGCAGCTCATCGCAGCCGGTAGAAGCCAGGGCAGCTATGAGCGCGATTACGGCCACTATTCCAGTTACTGGATCCATAATAACCCTCCTACAGCTCGGCGTCCCCCCGGCGCCACAACATCATATATGTATGCATTACGTCCAATCAACTTATCGGCTGAAAAACGAAAATGTTGCCTGTTTTTTCGTCGTAATATTGGGGGCGGGTCCGGGGCGACGCTAACAACAAAGTAATTGATATACAAGGGTTTTTTTGGCCCTTCCGCAGGGCCGGAGCGCCCGCCTCGCCCGATTCGTACCCGATATGGCCAAAGGGCGCTCCAGGCCTCGAAATATATGTTTTTCTTGCAATAATTCGCTCCCTCCACTAATTAGAGCCGCTCTGGGGGCATCCGAGGGGGAGATTTATGAAGCCGGTGCTATCGATCGTGCTGGCCGGTGGGCAGGGCGAGAGGCTGATGCCGCTGACCGGCGACAGGGCAAAGCCCGCCGTGCCCTTCGGGGGCCACTACCGCATCATCGACTTCGTGCTCTCCAACATCATCAACTCCGGCCTCTTCCGCATCCTGGTGCTCACGCAGTTCAAGGCCGACTCCCTGCTACAGCACTTAAAGCGCGGCTGGCACCTGCCTGCGCTTCTCGACCAGTTCATCGACGCCGTGCCCGCGCAGATGCGCACCGGCAAGAACTGGTACATGGGCAGCGCGGACGCGGTCTACCAGAACCTCCACCACATCTACAACTCCGGCGCCGAGAACGTCTGCATCTTCGGCGGCGACCACATCTACCGGATGAACGTCCTGCACTTCATCGACTTCCACGAGAAGACGGAGGCGGACGTGAGCGTCTCCGTGATCCCCTATCCGCGCAAGGAGGCCCAGGGCTTCGGCATCGTCGAGGCGGGCGCCGACTGGCGCATGGTGGACTTCAAGGAGAAGCCCAAGGACCCGCCTCCGATGCCCGGCGACCCCACGATGTCGCTGTGCTCCATGGGCATCTACATCTTCAGGACCGAGGTGCTCATCGACGCGATAAAGCGCGATGCGAAGGACAAGGCATCGTCCCACGACTTCGGCAGGGACGTCCTCCCCTCGCTCTTCAAGGGCAAGAGGGTCATGGCCTACAACTTCGCCGAAAACCCCGTGCCCGGCGCGACCATGCAGGAGCGGGGCTACTGGCGCGACGTCGGGACCATCGACGCCTACTGGAACGCCTCCATGGACCTCGTCGCCGTCTCGCCGACCTTCAACCTCTACAACGCGGCATGGTCAATAAAGACGGCCCGGGACTCGAACCCGCCGGCCAAGTTCGTCTTCTCCGACGAGCGCAAACACAGGGTGGGCAAGGCGACAGACTCGCTGGTCTGCGACGGCGTGATCATCTCTGGCGGAAAGATAGACCGCTCGATCCTGTCGCCGTCGGTCAGGATAAACAGCTACTCGAAGGTCGAGCAGAGCATACTCTTCGATCGCGTAAACGTCGGCCGATACGCGAAGATCAGGCGGGCCATAATCGACAAGGACGTGGTGATCTCGCCCAGGGCCACGCTCGGCTACGATATCGAGAAGGACAGCAAGCGCTTCCACGTATCGCCCGAGGGCATCGTGGTCGTTCCGAAGGGTACCACCGTATGAGCGAGACAAGGCTGGCGTTCGTATGGCACATGCACCAGCCCTACTACAGGGACATGGTGACCGGCGGCTGCTTCATGCCGTGGGCCAGGCTCCACGGGACTCACTCCTACTACGACATGCTCAAGCTCTACGAGCAGTTCCCCAACTCCAGGGGGACGATAAACTTCGTGCCGTCGCTCGTGGACCAGCTCATGGCCTACGTAGAGGGAGGCGCAACCGACGCCTTTTTGGAGAACACGAAGGTTCCTGCCGCGGAGCTCACATCGCAGCAGAAGATCTTCATACTGAGGCACTTCTTCTCGGCGAACGCGCACCGAAAGATCGCACCCTACGGGCTGTACAAGAAGCTCTACGACAGGCTGGGCTGCGAGTCTCCGCCCATAGACTACGACCAGGCGGTCCGCTTTTTCTCGGCCCAGGACTATCTCAACCTCCAGGTCTTCTTCAATCTCGTCTGGTTCGGCTTCCAGGCGCGCGAGGAGATACCGGACCTGGAGCGAATGCTGCTGAGGGGCGATGACTTCACCGAGGAGGACAAGGCCTTCGTGCTCGACTCGCAGCGGCGCATACTGGCAAACCTCATCGAGGCGATCGGCCGCGCCGCGCGCTCTGACAACGTTGAGATAACCACCACGCCATATTTCCACCCTATACTTCCACTGCTGATCGACACCGATATCGCAAAGCGCTCGATGCCGAAGGCCGAACTTCCCGTGCGCTTTCAGAACGCGGCCGCGGCACATAGCCAGCTGACTCTGGCGCTGGATTCCATGGAGCGATGGTTCGGCACGAGGCCCTCAGGGATATGGCCCGCAGAGGGCAGCGTCTGCCCGGAGATGATCCCCATCTTCGCGGATGCGGGCGTGAAGTGGATGGCGACCGACGATATGGTGCTCAGGAAGTCGTTCAAGGGCTCCAAGCACGTCGACATACACACGCCCTATCTGGCCGGCCGCGACGGCGCCGAAGTAGCTATGGTATTTCGCGACCACGGTCTTGCCAACCTCCTGAGCTTCACATACGCAAACATGGACGCCGACGAGGCGGTGGAGGACTTCCTCAAGCACATCAAGACCATCTCGCAGGAGAAGCGCGACGATACAGGCCTGGTGACGGTGATCCTCGACGGAGAAAACCCCTGGGAGTTCTATCCGGACAGCGGCAGGGAGTTCCTGAAGGCGCTGTTCTCCGCCATCGAGGAGCAGGGGATGGCTACGACCAGGGTCTGCGACCACCTCCGCGACTTCCCGCCGTCGAAGAGGATAGAGGAGCTGCACTCCGGTTCCTGGATAGACGCAAACTTCGGCATCTGGATAGGCAAGCCGGAGGAGAACAAGGGCTGGGAGTACATCAGGCGGACCGCCAATGAGCTGGGCGAGTCCCTCTCGCCCGAGGCGCTCGAAGGTCGCGGGGCCCAGGCGTACAGGTCTTTTTTGGCGGCCTGCGGCAGCGACTGGTTCTGGTGGTTCGACGACGACTTCGACTCGCCGTTCAAGGGGGACTTCGACAGGATCTTCCGCGGGCATCTCAAGAACGCCTTCACGCTGCTGGGGAGGGAGATACCCCTTTTCCTCTTCGATCCGATATACCGTTTCGAGGACGCGGGGGAGGCCTTCATCGAGCCTCCGGGCTTCGTACGGCCCACCATAGACGGGGCCAACGCATCCTTCTTCGAATGGGCAAACGCATCGAGGATAAGCGTCCACGGCAGGACCACCGGCGCGATGGCGGCGAGCTCCATCGACCCCTTCGAGACGATATCCTTCGGATTCAACCCCCGCGCCTTCTTCCTGAGGATAGAGCCGGTGGATAGGGACGGCGACTTCAGCCTTCCCGAGGACGAGCACCTGGCGATATCGCTCCACTGGGAGGGCAGAAACCACAGGTTCATGCTCAGGAGCGACTCGGGCACCCTGGCGCTCTCAGCGGTGGACGAGGACGGTAACGAGAGGGAGGGATACAGCCCCTCCTACGCCGCGAAGGAGATACTCGAGATAGGATTCGACTTCGAGGGCCTCGGTCTGAGGGCAGGCGAACAGGCCACCCTCACGATCGCCCTCCACAGGAGGGGGATAGAGGTCAGGAGATACTCGCACATCAAGTTCCTCGTTCCCTCCGCGGACTACGAGGCGAAGATGTGGAGGGTGTAGTGATCAGTGATCAGTGATCAGTGATCAGCGTAATGCTAACGGAAAGACTGGAGAGATTATGCCGGAGCTGAGAAAAGATCCCGTGGTCAGCAGGTGGGTGATCATATCTACGGAACGCGCCAAGAGGCCAATCAACCTCATCGGCGACGACGAGAAGCAAAAGCCCGACGCCGAGCACAAGTTCTGCCCCTTCGACCCGGGCAACGAGGAGAACACCCCAAACGAGGTGCTCTCATACCGGCCGGAGGGCGCGGACCCCGACGGGCAGGACTGGACACTGCGCGTGGTGCCGAACAAGTTCCCCGCCCTCATGATCGAGGGCGAGATCGGACGAAGGGCCGACGGGATCTACGACAAGATGAACGGCATAGGCGCCCACGAGGTGATCATCGAGACCCCGAACCACTCGGAGCAGCTGGCCGACCTTTCGGAGGAGCGCTTTCAGGACGTCCTGTGGTCCTTCCGAGACCGGATAATGGATCTCAAGAAGGACAGGCGCTTCCGATACATCCTGATCTTCAAGAACCACGGCCTCCGCGCCGGCGCCAGCCTCGACCACAGCCACTCTCAGCTCATCGCTCTGCCGATCATACCGAAGTCGGTCACCGAGGAGATGACCGGATCCAAGAACTACTACGACTACAAGGAGCGCTGCATCTTCTGCGACATAGTGAGCCAGGAGATAGGCGAGCAGAAGCGCGTGGTGGGCGAGAACGAGGACTTCATAGCGATCTGTCCCTACGCGCCGCGCTTCCCCTTCGAGACGTGGATCATGCCCAAGAGGCACGAGGCCCACTACGAGGACTGCACGAAGAACGAGATCCGAAACCTGGCCGCCATCTTCCGGCGCACGCTGCGCAAGCTCGGCAAGGCCCTCGACGATCCGCCCTACAACTTCATGCTGCACACATCGCCGGTGAACATGCCTGAGCTCGCATACTACCACTGGCATATCGAGATAACGCCGAGGATAACGAGGGTCGCCGGCTTCGAGCGCGGATCCGGCTTCTACATCAACCCGACGGCCCCGGAGGTCTCCGCGCAATTCCTGAAGGAGCTCGGGTTGCCATGAGTCTCATTTTCGAATCACGGATCACGGATCACGGATCACGACCATCATGAAGATAGTCCACGTCGCATCCGAGATGGTCCCCTACGCCAAGACCGGCGGGCTGGCCGACGTCGTGGGCGCACTGCCTAGGGCGCTGGCGCGCATGGGCGACGACGTGACGGTCGTCGTGCCCTTCTACGGCAAGCTCATGGAGACGAGGGGCTTCGGAGCACGGCCCGTAAAGTCACCGAAGGGCGACGTCCAGGCGCAGGTGGGCGAGGCCGTGGTGAAGGGGAGGCTTCTTCGCATGGAGCTCCCGGGAGGGGTGAAGATCGTCTTCGTCTCGCAGAGCGCCTTCTACGACAGGGAGGGGCTCTACGGGACGCCCGCCGGCGACTACCCCGACAACGCATCGCGCTTCATCTTCTTCGCGCGAGCCGCCATCGAGGCTATGCTCTCGCTGGACATCAAGCCCGACATAGTGCACGTCCACGACTGGCAGGCCGCCCTGGTGCCGGTCTACATGAACAGCCTCTACGGCGACAGGAAGGAGTTTGCGCGCGCGAAGACGGTGCTCACGATCCACAACCTCGGCTACCAGGGCCTGTTCCCCAGGGAAAAGATGCACAAGACCGGGCTCGGCTGGAACATGTTCACCTTCGACCAGCTCGAGTACTGGGGTCAGGTCGGATTTCTGAAAGGCGGGATAGCGTTCGCCGATGCGATAACTACCGTGAGCCCCACGTACGCCAAGGAGATCCTCACGCCCGAGCAGGGCATGGGCCTTCAGGCCGCGCTCGACTACAGGAAGGGCGATCTCACGGGGATACTCAACGGCATCGACTACGACACGTGGGACCCCAAGAAGGACGAGCAGATACCGGCTAAGTTCGGGCCCGGCTCCATGAAGGGCAAGTCCGAGTGCAAGGAAGCGTTGCGCATGAAGCTCAGGCTCCCCATGCGCGAGGGCGTGCCGGTCGTAGGCATAGTCGGCAGGCTCACCTCCCAGAAGGGCTTCGACATCTTCGAGGCGGCGCTGCCCGAGCTCATGCGCAGGGAGGTCCAGTTCGCGATACTCGGCACCGGCGAGCAGCGCTACCATAAGCTGCTGAGGAGATCGGCAAAGCAGTATCCCGACAGGATAGGCCTCGAGATCGCCTTCGACGATAAGCTGGCCCATCTCATCGAGGCGGGTTCCGACTTCTTCCTGATGCCCTCGCACTACGAGCCATGCGGGCTGAACCAGATGATAAGCCTCAAGTACGGCACCATCCCGATCGTCCGCGCCACGGGTGGGCTGGACGACTCGATCGAGCAGTTCGACCCGCGCACCAAGCAGGGCACCGGATTCAAGTTCGAGGAGTACACGCCCGAGGCGCTCATAGAGGCGGTGGACATGGCGCTGGCCGTCCACAGGGTCCCCCCCGAGATGAAGGCGATAAGGCAAAACGCCATGCGCTGCGATTTCTCGTGGGGGAGATCGGCCAGGGAGTACCGAAGGCTGTACGACAAGCTCATAAGACGATGAGTTTATTGCCCGTTGACTTTCCCCGCATATCCCTGTACCCACCAAAAAACTGACACGTCAGTCTAGTTTTGATACAGGGCGTAGGGCCTGGGGTGTAGGGCATAGGGAGAAGGAGAGCGGGATGACAGACAGGAGATTCTCATTGGGGCTCGACGTCGGGGCGCTCGCGATAAAGGCGGCGACATCCGACGGCAGGGAGGTCTACAGGTTTCACAAGGGCGAGCCGGAGCGTGCGATCGTCGCGATCGTGGAGGAAATGGGCGAGCCCGAAGCGGTGGCGGTTACCGGTACCGGCGGCCGCAGGATAGCCGACCTGCTGGGCCTCACGTACGTGGACCCGGCGGTGGCGCTGATCGCCGCGACGAACGAGGGCACCCGCGCCCGACATATAGTGGACATCGGGGGCGGATCGCTGTCGATCGTCGACCTGGACGAAGCGGGCCGCTTCTCGGGCTTTCGGACCAACTCGCTGTGCGCGGCCGGCACCGGATCGTTCCTCGACGAGCAGGCCGCCCGCATGAAGCTCTCCGACGAGGAGAAGGCGCGGGAACGCGATATCTCCGATCCTCCGAGGATAGCCGCGCGCTGCGCGGTCTTCGCGAAATCGGACCTGATACACAGGCAGCAGGAGGGTTTCACCATACCCCAGATGTGGTCGGGGCTCTGCCGGGGGCTCGTGGGCACGGCTCTGTCCACGCTCTTCCGCGGTCGCAGACCCAACGGCCCGGTGATGATAGCAGGCGGCGTAGCGCTCAACCGCGAGGCGATGCGCTGGCTCGGAAGGGAGCTGGATGCCGAGCTCATCACGCCCGACCGCCCGGATACGTTCTCGGCCAGAGGAGCGCTCGCCTGCGCGAAGGCGGCGCCCAAGGGCACGCCCTGGGGCTCGCTTACCGCTGGACGCGAGGAGTCCGCCGCACCCCGCAGGCCCGCGCTCGAACTAAACCTCTCTGGCTATCCCGACTTCTCATGCGAGGAGTCCTACGCGGACGACGGCACGGAGGTACGCCTCCACAGGGACCTTGCGGGCGAGGTCGTGGTGGGCATCGACATAGGCTCCACGAGCACGAAGGCTGCGGTGGTGGACATGCGCGGCGAGATGGTCGCCGACTTCTACCGCAGGACGGCAGGCGACCCTATCGACGCGTCGCAGCGGCTGCTGGCCGCCATAGGGAGGGCGTCGCGCGGAAACGACATTCGCATCATGGCCGCCGGCACGACCGGCTCCGGACGCAAGATGGTGGGCGCGATACTGGGCGCCGACCGCGTGGTCAACGAGATAACCGCGCACGTCAGGGGCACGGGTCGCGACGCGCCGGAGGTCGAGACCATATTCGAGATCGGCGGACAGGACGCCAAGTTCGTGTCGCTGCGCGAGGGCGTCCCGCACGACTCCAACATGAACTACGTCTGCGCCGCCGGCACCGGCTCCTTCGTCGAGGAGCAGGCCGCGAAGCTCGGCTTCGCCCTCACCGATATAGGCGACGCCGTCATGGGCAAGCGCCCGCCCTTCTCCTCCGACCGGTGCACGGTCTTTATGGAGCAGGACGTCCACTCGCTCATACGCCAGGGCTTCGAGCGCGACGAGGTGATGGGCAGCGTGCTCTACTCGGTCGTGCAGAACTACCTCAACCGCGTCGTCGGCCGAAGACCTTACTCCAGGAGGAATATCTGTTTCATGGGCGCCACCGCCCGCAACCGAGGTCTCGTCGCCGCGTTCGAGAAACTCGTCGGCTGTCCCATCGTCGTCTCGCCCTACTGCCACGTGATGGGCGCGTTCGGCGTGGCCCAGGTGGCGCTCGAGGAGGTGGCCCTCAAGGGTGAAGCCTCGACGTTCCGGGGCCTTCGCTTCGCCGAGACGAAGGTGGGGCTCGCCCACGAGGAATGCAGGCTGTGCGCCAACTACTGCCGCATCACAAAGGCTGTGGTGGCGGGCGACGACCCGGCGCGAGCACCTAGCTGGGGCTACATGTGCGGCCGAGATCCGGAGGAGGCGCGGGTCCGCGTTAACCCGCATTACGAGCCGATGCGAGCCAGGCTGAAGGCGTGGTCGAAGGCGATTGCGCCCGCGAAGGGTCCTCGGCGCGACGAGACGATCGGAATGCCGATGGCGCTGCTCAACCACACCTACGTGCCCTTCTGGAAGCGCCTCTTCACCGAGCTTGGCTGCAAGGTGAAGCTCTCGAAACCGACCGGCGAGGGGACGCTGGCCCAGGCACAGGAGTACATAGGGGCCGACTACTGCTATCCGGTAAAGCTCGCGCACGGCCACATAAGGGAGCTGGCGAGCGACCCTGAGGTGGACCACCTCTTCCTGCCCTACGTCGTCCAGGGCGAGCCACACGACGACAGGTTTTCCAGGAGCGTCTTCTGCCCGTACAACATCGCCTTCCCCTCCATAGTGAACACGGCGGGGCTCCTGGACGATGAGCGCAAGAAGATCCTCAAGCCCGTCGTCAACTTCCAGTGGAAGCGCGAGATGATCGCGGACTCGCTGGCGCAGGAGCTGACCCCGATCACCGGCGCCTCAAGGCGCGAGATAATGCGCGCCTGGGATGCGGCCCACGAAGCGCAGCGATCGTACGGCGAGGAGATGGAGGAAATCGGGAGGAATGCGCTCGAGCAGATCGAACGCGGCGGGCGCGGCATCGTCATACTCGGCAGACCCTACAACGTCTACGACGCCGGCGCCAACCTGGGGCTCCCGCAGAAGGTGGCCGACCTGGGACTCTCGGTGCTCACGGTGGACATGCTGCCGATAAGGGACGTCCGGGTGGACCCGATCTTCCAGAACATGTACTGGCGCTACGGGCGACGGATACTCCAGGCGGCGCACTTCGTCGCGAAGCACCCCAGGCTCAACGCGGTCTTCCTCACCAACTTCGGCTGCGGTCCGGACTCGTTTTTGCAGACCTACGTCGAGCACGTGATGAAGGGCAAGCCGATGCTGATGCTGGAACTCGACGAGCACAGCGCCGACGCCGGATACATAACGAGGCTGGAGGCCTTCCGCGACGTCATCGCGGGTGAAAAGGTTGAGGTTGAGGTTGAGGCTGAGGCTGAGGTTAAGGTTAAGGTTGAGGTTGAGGTTGAGGTTGAGGTCGAGGATACGACTTGTGACGGATCACGGATCACGGATCACGGATCACGACCTCAAGAGACCGTCTGGGTCCCGCCCATGCACCCCTACGGGACCTCCATGCTCGCAGCGGCTATGCGCAGCGTCGGCACCAACGCCAGGCCCATGCCGTCCGAGACGGTGGAGAGCTTCACGATGGCCAAGTCCTACTGCCGCGGCACCGAGTGCGTCCCCGCCCCGGCGACCATAGGCGCCTTTCTGGGTGTGCTGAAGGGGTGCGACGCGCCGGAGAAACAGGTGCTGTTCATGCCCTCGGCGAAGGGCCCGTGCCGCTTCGGCCAATACAACACCCTGCACCGGCTCATCCTCGACGAAGCCGGCTACAAAGACACCCGCGTCATGGCCTGGGACGACGAGTCCGGCACATACGGGACCGACCTCAGGACCAGCCGCAGGCTCTACGGCGCCATGCTCGCCTCGGACCTGCTCTACAAGGCGCGCTGCAGGACGAGGCCTTATGCTGCGGACCGCGACGCCTTCGATCGCATGATGAACGAGGAGCTGAGGATCGCCGAGGAGATCGCGGAGAGGGGCCTGGACCTGGGGCGCGCACTCGAGGAATCGGCGAGGAGGATCGCCGCCGTGGAGACGGTGGAGGTGCAGAAGCCGCTGGTAGGGATCGTGGGCGAGATATACGTGCGCTGCAACACCTTCACCAACGGCAACCTCATAGAGACTATCGAGGACGCAGGAGGCGAGGCGTGGCTCGCGCCGGTGACGGAGTGGTTCCAGTACCTGAGCTTCCTGGATTCCGTCTTCGCAAGGGAGGAGCGCATGGGCACGCTCGTTCGGATCAAGAAGGGGCTCAAAAACGCCTACATGATGCGGCAGGGCAAGGCTATGGCACGCAGGATGTCCGGCGTCATCGGCGACAGGCAGGAGCCGCCGATATCGAGCACGCTGTCGGCGGGAGAGCGATACCTGCCGAAGCGCTTCGACGGCGAATCGATACTGACGATAGGCCGCGCCGTGGAGTTCGCCGAACAGGGAGTGGACCTCATCATAAACTGCGCCCCGTTCGGCTGCATGCCCGGGACGCTCACGGCCGGCATATTCCAGCGCATCGAGTCGGAGATGGGCGTCCCGATCGTCAGCCTCTTCTTCGACGGCGAGACGGACCTTCGGCACCTCGTTCGCACCTACCTCACGAACATCCGCACCGGGAGGCCGCTGGCATGAAGGCCGCCCGGCGCAGGGAGGCCCTGCTGGGGGCGGCGACCGAGCGCTTTGCCGCTCGCGGCTACCACGCCACAGGGGTGAGCGACATAATCGCCGAGGCCGGCGTGGCCCGCGGCACCTTCTACCTATACTTCAAGAGCAAGCACCAGATCTTCTGCGAGATACTCGACTCCTTCCTGGGCCATCTGGACTGCCAGATAAAGACGATCGAGCTGGAATCCGACCGCTCGCCCGCGGCTCAGATGCGCTCCAACGTAGAGGGCCTCGTCGACGCCATGCTAAAGAGGCCGGGGCCTGCGAAGATAGTCTTCAACGAGGCCGTAGGGCTCAATCCGGAGATCGACGAGAAGCTTCGCGCCTTCTACGCAAAGCTCATACAGAGGATATCCGCCTCGCTGAGGAAGGGCATGAGGCTCGGGCTGGTCAGGGATACGGATCCGACCGTCGCCTCCTGCATCATCGTCGGCGCCTTCCGCGAGCTCATGGTGCAGAAGATCGTCTTCAGGAAGAAGGGCCTGTCCCGCAAATCCATCGTCAGCGGCCTGATGGACACGATCCTGGGCGGCCTCGGGGGCCGGCCCATCGGGGGCTAGAGACCGGGTTTACGGACGATCTTTTTTACAGTAGAAGGGTCGCCTGGGGGCAACCATGAAGATCTTCAGAAACTACCTCTCCAAGAAGGCGGGACTCGCGCCCGGCTCCCTGGTCCATGTCGGCGCCAGGAGGATGGATCGCGTCCAGATCAGCGCCATCGCCTACGACGACGAGGGAGTGAGCGAGCGCAGGCTCGATTCGGCCGAGGAGTGCGAGGCCTTCAAGAGGGGCAAGGCGAACGCCTGGATCAACGTCGACGGGCTGCACGATTCTAAGGTCATCCAAACTATAGGCGACTCCTTCGGCATACACCCGCTGGTCCTCGAGGACATACTGAACACCGGGCAGAGGCCCAAGGTCGAGAACTTCGACGACTACATCTTCGCCGTGGCGAGGATGGTCTCCTTCGAAGAGTCCAAGGGGGAGATCGAATCGGAACAGGTGAGCTTCCTGCTCGGGCCCAGGTTCCTCATAACATTTCAGGAGCGCCAGGGAGACGTCTTCGAGGGCGTGAGGGAGCGCATAAGGAAGACCAACTTCAGGATACGCCGCTTCGGCGCGGACTATCTGCTCTATGCGCTGCTCGACGCGATAGTGGACAACTACTTCATCGCCATGGAGCGCATCTCGGAGAGGATAGAATCCCTGGAGAACGAGGTGATGCAGCGGCCGACGCCCGCCTCCATCAGGCAGATCCACGGCCTGAAGTCGGAGCTGATACAGCTGCGCCGTTCGATATGGCCGCTGCGTGACATGGCAAGGGCTCTGGCCAAGGAGGAGTCCAAGCTCATAGAGGAGCGCACCGAGATATTCTTCCGCGACCTATACGATCATACGATACAGCTGACGGACGCGATCGACACCTTCAGGGAGATGCTCTCTGCGCTCATGGACGTCTACCTATCGAGCCTGAGCAACCGCATGAACGAGGTGATGAAGATGCTCACCGTCTTCGCGGCCATATTCATACCGCTCACCTTCATCGCGGGGATATACGGCATGAACTTCGAGCACATGCCGGAGCTGCGATGGAGGCCCGGGTACTACGTGACGCTGGGAGTGATGCTCGGCGTCGCCGTGACGATGCTCGCGTTCTTCAAGCGGAGGGGATGGATCTGGTCCAAGGGATAGGGGAAGGCTGAGATGTTTCGAAACATCGGCATATCCGACGTAGTCGACGTCGCAATACTGGCGGTGCTGATATACATAGTCCTCGTCTGGTTCAAGCGCACCAGGGCCGCGTTCGTGCTCACGGGGATGATAATCATCGCCGCCATATATCTGCTCGCGCAGCAGTTCAGCCTGCTGCTGACGGCGGGCGTCCTGCAGGGCTTCTTCGCGGTGATACTGCTCGCGATAGTCGTGATATTCCAGGAGGAGATACGCCGCTTCTTCGAACAGGTCGCGGTCTGGAGCATGAACCCCAGGCTCAAAAGCACCCACACGCTGACTCTGCAGAGGGAGGACGTGACGACGCTCGTCCGCACGGCGGCGGACCTGGCCAGGGAGAGGATCGGGGCGCTCATCGTCCTCAGGGGCCGCAACCTCATACTGGGACACCTGGAGGGCGGGACCGCCCTCAACGGCAAGCTCAGCGAGGCGCTGCTCAAGAGCCTCTTCGACCCGCACTCGGTCGGCCACGACGGGGCAGCGGTCATAGACGGCGATCTGGTGACCCAGTTCGGTGCGCACCTGCCGCTGTCCAAGAACTTCAAGAAGTTCGAGCACGCGGGCACCAGGCACGCCGCCGCGCTTGGCCTGGCCGAGATGACTGACGCGATGTGCGTGGTCGTCTCCGAGGAGCAGGGCACGATATCCGTGGCTCACAACGGCCGGATCAGGAACGTCGATGGGGCCGACGCCCTGCTCGCCGCAATCGAGCGCTTCTACGACGAGACCAGACCCTCCAGGAGGAAGGGGTCGAACTGGGACCTCATAAGGAGGAACTGGCGCGAGAAGGCGGTTGCGGTCGGGCTGGCCCTGATGCTTTGGTTCGTGCACGTCTTCGGCTCGGAGGTGGTCTACAAGACCTTCAAGGTGAACGTGGACTACGCCAAACTGCCGAAGAACATCGAGGTGAAACAGATACAACCTGAGTCGATCGAGGTGACCTTCTCCGGCGAGCGCAGGGAGCTGCTCTTCCTGGGCAAAGGAAGGGTCAAGCTCATGCTCGACACGCTGGGCGCGAAGAAGGGGACGAAGATATACAGCATATCCGGCGCCGACCTGACATACCCAAAGAACATAGAGATCGAGGACATGGAGCCGACAACGGTGAACATCGTCTTCGAAGAGCTCAGCTCGGACGAGGGCTGATACGCCCACAGGAAAGGGGATACTGGGATGGACATGGACTTCGGAAGGATAGTCAAGAATCTACCGCTCATGTACATCGCGGCCACCGCGGGCGTCCTGATAGCCGCGCTGGTGCTCAGCAAGCTCTCCAAGCGGTTAATCAGGAAGTTCATGGGCAGGAAGCGGGCCGAGGACTCCTTCTGGGGGGGCTTTTGGCTGACCGAGAGCAGGTTCGTGACCAGGGCCATAAGCCTCTTCATCTGGATAGCCTTCATAGTCGCCGCGCTGTCGATATGGTCCGACTACACCGGAAAGCTCGCGAGCAGGATCGAGCACATCTATCCCCCGCTGCTCAAGTCCGTCTTCATAATCATACTGGCCGCGGTCGTGCTCAAGATCATACATCAGCTCACGCGCTTCCTGGTGGAGCAGCTCACGCCGCTGGCCGAGAGGGGCACCACGCGCGGGACCCAGCGCGTCACCACCCTCAACCACACGTTCAGGTACGGAGCCACGATAGTCATCGTGATCGTAACGGCGCTGATGCTGCTGGGCACCTTCGGCATCGACCTCAAGGCGATCCTGGCGTCCGTCGGCGTCGCCTCGCTCGCCATCGGCTTCGGCGCCCAGAGCCTGGTCAAGGACGTGGTGAGCGGCATATTCATTCTCATGGAGGACCAGTTCGCGGTGGGCGACGTCGCGGTCATAAACTCCGAGGGCGGCCTGGTCGAGCGCATGACGCTGAGGATCACGCAGCTTCGGAACACCGAGGGGACGCTGGTCACGATCCCCAACGGCGAAATCACGATGGTCAAGAACATGACCAGCGAGTGGTCGCGCGTCGACTACAAGATAGGCGTGGCCTACGAGTGCGATCTGGACCGCGCCGTGGACGTCCTCATGGAGGAGGCCAAAAAGCTCAAGGAGGACATGCCGGACAAGATCATCGCCGATCCGGAGAGGCTGGGCGTCGACGAGTTCGGCGACTCATCCATAACGATAAGGGTCTGGCTCAAGGTGGAGCCGCTCACCCAGTGGGTGGTCAGGCGCGAGCTCAACAGGCGCGTTCACAAGCGCTTCGACAAGGAGGGCATCGATATCCCCTTCCCGCAGCGCACGGTCTGGATCAAGGAGCCAAAGGAGGCGATCTTCGCCGAGATGGCCAAGAGGAAGGGCTAGTGGAGGCCGTAGCGACGCCGCAGGCCCAGGAGCCTCACGCCGTCCCCGTATCTCTCCAAATAGGCGTATACCGATGGCGACCACCACTCGTCGCCGGGCCGCTTCGTCTGCACCTTGACCACATAGACCCTGTCGCGATTCATGAGGGATAGCGTCTCCGCATCGAGCTCGACCCTCGTCTGCGAAGTCCTCGTCCAGGGAGTGAGCTTGTCCCGGTCGAAGCGAGTGACTAGCCTGTGACGATATTCGGTGCCTTCGGTATGCGCGAAGCCGTACTCCACCGCTAGGTCCTCAAAATCTATCGAGGTCCCCCTTTCCCCCTTCGAGATCCTGAACTCGGAGAGCGGGTTGACCTGCGAAAACCAGTATCGACCTATCTTGTCCCTTCGCCGCTTCAGCGAGCGCGCGACATATCTTCTTACGCCCTCGTCCTCGAATCCGGCCTTATCCACGATCGCATCGATATCCTCGTCGGCGAACCTCATGATGATGCGTGCCGCCCAGAAGCCGTCGCTGCGGTTCATGTACGCAAAGGCCTCGTTGGGGACGGACGGCGACCAGCTCCCCGGTTTGAACGACCCTGCGTTCAAAAAACCATACTCGTCATCCTCGTAGGAGGCGTCGTCTTCGTGGAGGCCCAGCGTGAAGACGTCGGCAGCTCGGGTGGCCGCCCCGACCTCACGGAACTGATCTGAATCCGGCAGCCTCTCCCAACTGCCGGCGCCGCCGAAGGCCGACCCGAAGTCGAAGATGTAGTGCATCACATAGCCCTTCTCGCCTTCCGTGCGCACGAACATGTCCGCGGTCCTGGCGCTGGAGGGGCTGGTCATGTTGAGCCACGAGCAGAAGACCTTATAGGCGCGCAGCTCCCTGCGATGCTGATGCGGGACTCGATCGTTCGTGTCCTTGTACCGGCGCCCCTCAAAGGAGAAGGGCCCCATGTACTCGGCGACGTCTATCCTGCTGGCGACAGCCCTTATCCTGCCGCCCCTCCCCCCGGTGACCTTGTCCACTATGACGTCGAGATCGTGCCGGGTCATCGGCACTATATCGCCGTATTTCCCTCTCGTCCTGGCATCCTTTGCGAGCGTCAGCCTGCCCGTATCCAAATCGAACAGGTGATCGCGCGGAACATGATATCCGGCCGCGTTGAGTATCATGGAGCTGACTATCTCGGCTCCGTTGGCTATGCCCCTCAGCCCCGGCGGCTCGAAGCGCAGCAGATACTCCCGGCCCCTGCCGTCCATGACGAACAGCCTCTGCACCTTGCCTTGCGTCTTTCCGGCCATGACCAGGATCGCCCCTTCCGGCGACGGCGAACCCCCGACAGAGGCCTCCCTGAGGATATCGGAACGGCTGAGCCTGCGGCGGCCCATGCGGTTTTCGAACCAGGTCGAGTCGGCGACCTCGTCGAAGTTGTTCACGTCGAGCGCCTCCTGCTTGCTGCCTGACGCAACGTTTACCATCTCCGCGCCGATCGCCCCTGATGTCCCCATCAGGCCCTCCAGCTGCCTGTACGTGGCGCTGTCCACAGCGAGTATCTGCGCCTCCCTCTGGTTCACCGGGGGCATCTCTATCGCCCTGCGGTCGTCGTCGCGCATCCAGCGGACGGCCGGATAGTACAGCGGCTTCTTGGCCACGCATGCGCACATGGCGACCGCGATCGTCAGAGCTGTCAAAGTCAGTCTTCTCATATGTCCCTGCTCATTCCCAACATCAGATTGACTCCCTCGCCGCCGTACCCAAGCCTGAACTTGAGCAGCGTGACGCGGAAGAGGTGCAAATCAAGCCCCCCGCCCACCGAGTACTGCCAGTCGTCGAAGCCGAAGTTCTTGATCCCGTCGAAGACCTCGCCGGTGTCGACGAATATGATGCCCCCGATCATCCGCGAGAGGGGGAACATGTACTCGAAGTTGAACAGCACGCTCGATTTGTCCCTGAAGCGGCCCCTCTTGAAGCCTCGCAGGGGCGACTTGTAATCCAGCAGGGCGAGCCTGTAGAAGGGTATGCGCTCGCTTCCGACCTCCTGCTGGAACATCCAGTTGTTGCGGACGTGAAATATCAGCCCAGGCTTCCACAGGGGGAAGTACTGCTCGAAGTCGAATATGTACTCGTTGAAGCTGTAGGTGTCGCCTCCGAGGTCCTGATATCGGTAGAACTTGAATGAGCGCCGTCCGCCCTTCTGCGGCCTCATCCTGCTGTCCCGCGTGTCGTGCGCTACGCCCAACCCAAATCTCAAATAGGTTACGTATGTCTCGAAGCCTGGGAGGTTCGCCGCGCCGAAGGTGGTGTCCACCGCGGGGTAGCCGCCTTTGGTGCTGGGGCCCGTCTTCCCGCTTGCGATGCCGATGCTCGCCTCCAGGTCCACGTTCCAGCCCAGATCGTAGAAGAGCTGGCCGTCCCAATCTATGTCGCCGATCGTGTATCTGGAATGATCGCTCTGGGGCGCATCCCCTCCCCTGCCGTAGTAGTCGGCGTTGAGCGTGCGATGCCATTCCACGCCGGTCCAGAAGGACAGCGGACGGCCCCAGAGATCGAGGACGTCCTCCTTCTGGAGAGTGACCTTCGCAAACTGGTTGAGCGCTATGTTTATCGTGTATTCTGCGTTGAAGATGTAGCGGTCGTTGAAGAGGTCGATATGCTTGAAGCCGACGCCGCCGCCGAAGTTGTCGCCCGCCCCCCAGTTGACGACCGGATAGACCCAGAAGGTCTTCTCGTCGTTGGAGAGGAAGTCCGCGGCGCGGTCGAACACATAGTGGCGCTCCAAGTAACCCACGCCCTGGGTGATCGGCCACAGCACCACCTTGAAGGCATACGCCGGAAGCTCTATGGGGAATAGGCCGACCTTCTTGACGTAGTAGCTCTTGGGCGGCTTGACCACGACCACCGGCTCGCCGCCTTGCTCAGCGAGCGCGCAAGTCGACCCGAGCAGAACGAACACAAGCAGCATTATGGATAAGACGCGCCTCACCCACCCCCCGGGTCAGTTGGACATAAAACCTAGGTTATCATTCAGACATTTGCAACCACGACAACCTCCTGCGCAGCCCATCATCCAGATATTGACTAAGGCCCCCCGTACCCCTAAAAGCCCCTTCGGAGGGCAATTGGAGCACAAGGATCTCAAAGCGGCGGCGCTCATCGTGGTGGACATGCAGCGCTATTTCCTGGAGCCGGGGGCGGACGCATATCTGGAGCCGCCGGCCGAGCTGGTCCCTAACGCCTCGAAGCTCATCGAGGCCTTCCGCGACAGCCGGCGGCCGGTGGTATTCACCAGACACGCCCACCCTCAGGGAGACCCCGCGGGACAGATGGGCCGCTGGTGGCATGGAAAACTCCCTCGCGAGGGCGAGCGACATGCAGAGATCGTGGAGGCGCTCTCCCCCATGGACGGCGAGGCCGTGATAACCAAGACGCGCTACAGCGCCTTCGAGGGGACCGATCTAAACGACCTCCTCCGCGCACAGGGCGCGAACTCCATCTTCGCCTGCGGGGTGATGACCAACCTCTGCGTTGAAACCACCGTTCGACACGCCTTCCTGAAGGACTATCAGCCGTATGTGGTGGAGGACGCCTGCGCCGCAGGCTCGGAAAAACATCATCGGGCGTCGATCGCGAACCTCGAATACGGGTTTGCATATATCGTGAAAACGCGGGATGTGGTGGGTGCTTTGAGGTCGATACGATGAAAGGACGTTCGGACAAGATAGTGGACTGCCTCATAGTGGGCGCCGGGCCGGCGGGGCTTTCCGCCGCGCTGGAGGCGGCGCGCAGGGGGATGGAGAGCCTCGTCCTGGAGGCCTCCGAGCCGGGCGGCCAGGCCCTCGCGGCCGGCCGAATCGACAACTTCCCGGGGTTTCCGGAGGGCATCTCCGGCAGGGAGCTGATGGACCGCTGGCTGGAGCACACCGAGGCCAGGGGCGTTAGGATGGTGCGCAAGCGCGTCACACGACTGGCCCGCAGGGGCGGCGTCTTCGTAGCCGAGACGGATGGCGACCGATACAAGGGACGCTCGGCGATAGTTGCCACCGGGCTCAAACCAAAATGCCTGGGCGTCCGGGGGGAGCGCGAGCTGATGGGCAGGCGTGTCTTCTCCTACGTCGACCCCTCCACCCTCATGCACGAGGACAAGCGCGTGCTCCTCGTGGGCGGCGGCGACGTCGCCTTCGACATGGCCATCGGGTTCGCGACGGCGGCGAGATCGGTCACCATAGTGATGAGGGGCGCCGCGCCGAGATGCACCCCGTCCCTGCTCGAGCGCGCCAGGCGGGCCGGCGTTAAAGTCGTCACCGGACTGGATGTGAGGGGTTTTTCTGAGGACAGCTACGGCGTCAAGGTGGATGTCTCGCACGAATCCAAATCGGGCTCCATGGACGCCGACCTAATAGTCGCATGCATCGGCAAGGAGTCCGGCGGCGACATAATGTCGACGAGGCTGGCTGACGGAACGCCGGGGCTTTTTCTGGCGGGCGACTACAGGAGCGGAAGGCAGACGCACATCTCGATCGCGGCCGGTGACGGAACCGCGGCAGCCGCGGCGGCAGGCGACTACTTGAAACAGATATCTAAATTCGAAATCCGAAATTCTAAACAAATCCGAAATTCGAAATCCTAATGTTCCAAACCCGAGGATTTCGAGTTTTGTTTTGAATTTAGAGTTTAGGATTTAGAGTTTAGGATTTAGTGCTTCAGGAGAAAAGATGGAGATCATATCGAGACAAGGAGATCCGAACCTGGCCGAGGTCTTCGTGGCACGGTTCAGGGGCGATGAGAACCTACTGGCCGAGTTCGTCGACGCCAGGGACCCGGAGCGCGACCCGTACTACAAATGGGTGATCGTGGTCTCCTCCCAGTTCGGATGCCCCGTCGCCTGCACGATGTGCGATGCCGGAGGGGGATACAGGGGTGATCTGACGAAGCAGGAGATCCTCGCGCAGATCGACTCCGTGGTGGCCAGACACCCCGACGCCAGGCTGCGAACGGCGGAGAAGTTCAAGGTCCAGTTCGCCCGGATGGGCGAGCCCGCGCTCAACTCCGCGGTGCTGGACGCGCTCGAGGAGCTGCCTGGCAGGTACGGCGCGCCGGGGCTCATGCCCTGCATCGCAACCACGGCGCCCGCCAACGCCTGCCGCTGGTTCGACAGGCTCAAGTCTGTCCGGGCGAAATCGTACGCGGACGGCGAGTTTCAGCTGCAGATATCGATCAACTCCACGGACGAGACGGCGCGCGACCGTCTCATGCCATATCCGAAGATGGGCTTTGCCTACCTGAGGGAGTACATAAGGCAGTTTCACATCGAGGGGACCAGGAAGGTAGCGCTCAACTTCGCGCTCACATCGGGCGTGCCCGTCGACCCGGAAGTGATCGCGCGGCACTTCGACCCGGCCAGCGCATGCATAAAGATCACGCCTCTGAACCCCACGGAGCGCTCCCGCGAGACGGGCCTGGACACGGCGCTACCGCCTCACGCGCCCGAACAGATGCAGGGCCTCTGCGAGAGGCTCGCCGAGTTGGGCTTCGACGTCATAGTCTCGATAGGCGACGTGAGAGAAAACGAGATAGGCTCCAACTGCGGGATGGCCGTGCGCAGGCTCGCAAATCGACGATAGCTACCTCGGGCGCCACGAGGGCTTCTTGAAGCCCAGTATGACGAACGGCGCCACGCACATCACGAGCACTCCTCCGACAAGAAAACCCACATAGAAGAGCTCGCTTCCGGTCTCGATCTGCGCTGGCGGGAAGATCGTCACCACGAAGGTGAACAGCACGCACAGAAAGCCCGCGCCCGCAGCCAGCCACATGCCCGGCTTTCCCCCCGGCACCGCGTAGGCCCTCTCCACGTCCGGCTGAGAATAGCGCAGGCGTATCGCGGCGGCGAACAGAAGCAGATACATGAGAAGGTACAGCAGTATGCTCAAGGCGGTTAGTATCCAATAAGAGCTGCTCACCGTCGGCATGAAGAGGAAGATGAGCGAGGCCGCCGTCGCTATCACGCCCTGCACGATGAGTATGTTGGTCGGCACATCTTCGGGGCTGACCTTCTGGAGGTATGGCGGGAGGTCTCCGTTCTCGGCCGTCACCATGAGGCCCTTCGCCGGACCGATTATCCACGCGGAGAGCTCGCCCACCGCCCCGGCGGCTATGAGCACCGCGAAGACCGGCACCAGCCACCCCAAACCGTGCGACCGGAAGAACGACGTGAAGGTCTCCATAACGCCGGCGACCAGGCTCAGGTCCTTCTGCGGCACCACGATAGCGATGGCCAGGGCGCCCAGCATGAGCAGCGCCAAGGCGATGGCCGCGGAGAGGAATATCGCCCTCGGATAGGTCCTCTTCGGGTCGATCACCTCCTGGGAGTGGGCTGCGGTTACCTCCATCCCGGAGAAGATGGTAACAGCGCCGGCGAGGAAGACTATGTTCCTTATGTTGCTTATGTCGGGCAACAGATCCCTGGCCGAGAAGCCTATCGACGAATCGCCGCCGGAGAGGAGCCACAGCGCGCCGAGCAATATGATGACGATGCCCGGCAGTATAGTCCCCGCCAGCACGCATATGGAGCTCAAAAGCCCCGAGGCCCTCATGCCACGGAAGTTTATGAGCGTCCCTCCCCAGAAGACCGCGAGTATCAGCGAGATCATGTAGTACTTGTTCTCGGCCAGCGACGGGTCGTAGACGTATGCGAGCGTAGCGGCGATGAATGAGAGCCCTGTCGGAAACCACACGACGTTTTGCACCCACTGCAGCCAGATGGCCAGAAAGCCCCACCTGTGGCCGAACGCCTCGGTAACCCAGATGTAGACGCCGCCCGGGCCGCGCGGGGGCCAGCCTGTGGCCAGCTCGGCCGAGATGAGCGACAGGGGTATGAGGAAGGCGATCGCCACCACGACGAAGTAGAAGACCAGCGAGAGCCCCTCCTCCGCCATCACCGGCAGACCCCTGAGGGTGCAGACGATGGCGAGGTTGAGCATCGCCAGCGAAAATACGCCTAGGACGGGACGCCTCATACCTTGCGAATATACCCGCAGCGCGCACCCCCGAAAAGCAAATACGATTGCCCCCTGATGTTATGCGACTAGGATAATCGCCTTACCATCGCTTCACCATCGCCTCCTGCCCGCCATCGCAAGCCTGTCTACAGATCCAGGCGATCCGCCCTAAAACTCACACCGGTGGAGTTCCTCGCCAGGCTCACACTCCACATCCTCGACCGATACCAGAACATCCGACGCTACGCGGGATTCTACTCCTCCGTCGTCCACAGGAGGGTGAGGGCCACAAGGAACGAGTATAAGGCCGCCGCGGTGGACGAGGGGCGCCCAGTCAAACCCTCCTGGGCCAGGCTCATCGCCAGGATCTTCGGCGCCATACCCGTAGCCTGCCCGCGCTGCGACAAGGGGATGGAGCTCGCGGAGTTCGTACTCGATGGTGAGCAGATCAGGGCGGAGTTTCCGGAATTGGCAAGAGCGCCGCCGATGGAGCAGTTCGAGCGGTATGTGGCGCCGGTAGGGGATCCGACCTATTCACCTGAATACGAAAACGACGAGGCCGCCTGCTTCGACCAGAGAAGGCCCGAACGGGACGAGGATTTCAATCAGGATTTTCGTGCAGTCATAATAACCACCGGGCGGCGCAGCCACGGACGCCCGGACGATGCGACTTGTCCACATCGATTTTTCAAACTCGCCTTCAAATTGTCTGTAATTTCGATCGGTTGAGACAGGGTGGAACGCCCCTCTTCTACATCCACATACCGGAGATAGTCCTCTACGGGACGGAGTAGGCTGCCGCGGCAACCGGCCGTTCACTCCACGACCACCGACACGTCATCCTCCGCAACACAGATATCGTCCCCCTCGTTTTTGAACAGGACGCGCTCGTAGTTTGGCGACATCTCTATCGCATCTATGAAGTTGACGCTGGCTACCCTGCGCGGCTTTTCGTCTAGAAGAAACCTATCCTCGACGTAGAGGACATGATCACCGGGACCCGAACCGGACGAGTGGGAGATCTTCAGGCCGGATATCGTCACTCCGCCTATCTTATCGCTCTCCGAACGATCGCCCGAACCCCCGACGTAGGGGGCTTCCCGGTATATCGCGATGGGGGCGCCGTGTATGCCGATCGCCTCCTCGCTGCCGTGGTCGATTATCGTCGGGTCGATGATGTACGTGTGTAGGGCGGAGGCCTGGCTGTGCTGCCCGCTGAAAGCGCTCCGCCTGGAGTTTTTCCAGACCGGCTTCAGGATGACGTATTCGCCTCCTATCCCTGCCGGGAGGCACCTGTTGCAGACAGCGGTCTGACTACCATCGTCGGTGTGTCGGTAGATAACGACATCTACGTCTTCGCCCGTATCCTTCATATGGAGCAGCTGCAGCATGATCCCATGGCGGAGGTTATCCTTGGTCAGAGGCTTGTAGAAGATCATGTCGTCCACCTTCCCCTCACCCGGGTTCGGCTCTATGTCGATACCGCAGCCGGGATTGGCATCTCCGGTATTCGAGAACTCACCGTTAAAAAAACACCTCTCGCAGGCGACGACGCTCATGCCGTTCCTGTTGTTGAAACGGCTGGCGACATCGAGCACGACTACGTCCGTGGACGATCGCGTACCGACGGGTCCGATGTAGATACCGTCTCCGTGACACCCGGTAAACTCCGTACCCCGTATGAGAAGGTCGTCGACCCCCATGAATGCGACGCAGTGATTGTAGCATTTCCTCTCTCCCGGCCTGCATCGACAATTTATAAAATTCTCCTCCAGATCCTTCGTGCAACAGGCGGCCTTGTCTCCGATAATCTTGCCGCCTATTAGCGATATCCTGCCATCGCCTGGATTCCCCGAACCCTGAAAGGTGAACGCGGTGTTGTAGTCGCTCGCGCAATCCTTGACCACGCGAATGACGGCACCGTCGTCCAGCTGGAGATGTATGTTTCTGACCTTCATGTACGAATTCGATGTGAAGGAGTGGTAGTGAGCGTTTGAAATCGCATAATTCCCGGCGGGAAAACGTATGACCGCGCCCTCGAGAGTGACCTTCTTGTGTGTCGGGTTGTTCTCCACACAGGACGGGGAAGGATTGCCGTTCCCCATGCAGACCTTGAGCATGGCGTCGAGCATCTTCCTGTTATGGTGGCCGAGCTCCTCGATCGTCATCCTGTCCGCCGGCGGTTTCGCCTGATTCGTTTCCACAGTCACCATACCTGCCGCCACGACGTCGATGACCGGGAGTACAGACAGGCGGCTGCCGGCCGCCTCCAGCTTTTCGCTGTAGATCGACTCCATCCTCTCGTCAGAGTATTCAGCCTCGATCTGAGCGCACCTCTCCCTGATCGCTTCACACTCGGGCGCCGTCTGGCCTCCAGGCTCGAACGACTCCTCAGGCGGGGCCTCGAGTCCGCCCGCCCCATCGCCACCGTCGAATGGAGAGGCCTCTCCTAAGATCACATCCGGCCACTCCTTTTCGATACTCGTGTCCGATATCTGATGACAGCCGGAAAAGACAACTAACACGATGATGACGAGGAAGATATTGATAGATGGGGATAACGAGTGACCTCTCAAGGCCATGACATTCCTTCCGTCCACGCTACAGTCCCCCTGTGTGCTCACTTAAATTATACAAGATAACCGTCATGATTGACAGAGTATATTAGAATCATTATTTGCTCCGTCTGATGGATTCCGAGGGCAACGCCAGGAAGACGTAGAAGGAGCGCCGGCGCTTCTTCGAGATCGGATTGGGAATTACGGGGACACGACACTTAATTCACTAGTTTGAACACTGCAGAATTACGGGGACACGACACTTAATTCACTAGTTTGAACACTGGATAATTAAGTGTCATGTCCCCGTAATTGGGCCGGCGCATCTGGAGCGTGGCTGGCCTCGTGGAGCATAGCCGGGAGACGACACGCCGGGGCCATGCCGGCTGATACCTTATCGCCGGCAAGAAAAGCCCAAATGCGGGGCTGCACCCACTTTCGGATGGGTAGCTTCCAGGTTGTGCGTGGGAGACGCCGGCATGAGCCCAGGCGGGACGGCGGAGGCGCGCGACACGAGGCAGACACGCGGAAGATGCGCCTCGGCACCCCGTATAATCACGTTGCCCAAGTACTGAGCTTCTGGTAAATTCTTGGGAAATCGAGGACGCTAACTCTTCCCGGGAATGCAACTTATGGAAATCATTACAGCTTCTTATTTTCTCCCGATGACCAACGGCTGCCCAGTGATCGAGGGCGGCGCGATAGCGGTGGAGCTGGGCAAGATCCACGCGACCGGCGAGCTGGACGGGCTCAAGCAGAAGTACCCGGACGCGCAGGTGAAGGAGTTCCCCGGCTGCGTCCTGATGCCGGGGATAGTCTCCGCGCATACGCACCTGGACCTCGTGGCGCTGTACAACCCCGCATACACGAGCGAGGACTCATCGCTCATCGACGAGCCGACCGACTTCACATCGATGCTCGTCGACCAGATCGAGTACAAGCACGACGCCAAACCCGAGCACGTGATCGAGGGCATTCAGCGCGGCATAAACAGGCTCATCGAGACCGGCGTCACCTGCGTGGGCGACATGACGCACTTCGAGGGCAGCTTCAAGCTCCTGCGCGAGACGGGGCTCCGCGCCGCGGTATACCCCGAAGTGCTCGCCGGCCGCGGCGAGGCGGCGCAGCAGAAGTTCGAGGTGGCGCTGGCGCTCATCGAGAAGTACACGGACGCCACGCACGACCGCGTGCGGGTGGGGATCGGGCCGTACGCGCCTTATCTGCTCTCACGAAACCTTTTGAAGATCATAAGCCAGCACGCGCGCGACGCCTCGATCCCGGTCGCGATCCACGCCGCGGAATCGTTCGCCGAGATGGAGTTCTTCTTCGACTCGCAGGGCCCGATCGCCAACGACGTGTGGCCGGCGCTGGGCTGGTCCGAGCTCCCTCCGGCACAGCGCAAGACGCCGGTGGCCTACCTGGCCGACATAGGCTTCTTCGAGGCGCCCACCACGATCGTCGGGGGCCTGCAGCTGGCCGCCAAGGACTACCCGCTTCTGGCCAGGCACCTCGTGCGCGTCGTCTGGTGCCCGTCGATGAACAGGCTCATGAAGCACGGCAAGTTCCCCTACGCCAAGCTCAGCGAGCACGGGATACCGATAGGTCTCGGCACGGAGAGCTGTATAGGCAGGATGGGCTTCAACATGTGGGAGGAGATAAGGCTGGCCACCACCGACGCCACCGCCCCCTGCCCGACCGCTATGGAGGCGATAAAGATGGGCACGATCGGCGGCGCGAGGGCCCTGGGGCTCGACCACCTCATCGGCACGCTCGAGGAGGGCAAGAAGGCGGACTTCATAGCGGTCAACGCTCCCAACTGGAGTCGCGGCGACGGCGAGCAGATCTTCTACGAGAGGTTGGTTGCGGCCACCGAGCCGCAGCACGTCCATCACGTGGCCGTGGGCGGCAGCATCCTCAAGTCCACCTGACGCGAATAAGCCATGCATATAGGACAGACCATAAAGAACCTCTTCAAGAGATACTTTCTCGCAGGCCTGATAGTTACCGTCCCGCTCATCGGCACATATCTCATCCTCGCCTTCATAATAGAGTGGGTCGACGACGTCATGATCGGGCTGGTCCCCCAACAGTATCGTCCCGACGTCCTTATCGGGATGGACATACCCGGGCTCGGGCTCATTGCGACCATAGTCATAATACTCCTCGTGGGCTTCCTCACTCGCATCTACTTCGGGCGCAAGCTCATCCAGCTCGGCGACTACATCATCTCCAAGATCCCGGTGGGCCGCACGATATACTCGTCGATCAAGCAGTTTATGGAGACGGTGCTGTCCGGGAGGAAGCGCGAGTTCAAGGGAGTGGTCATGGTGGAGTACCCGCGCAAGGACTGCTGGGTGATGGGCTTCGTGACGAGGAGCCCGGCCAAATATATCCTGGATATAGATGAAAGGCGCTGGATGACGATCTTCATCCCCACAACCCCCAACCCCACATCCGGGTTCCTCATCGTCGTGCCCGAGGAAAACACCAGGCCCGTCGACATCTCCACGGAGGAGGCCTTCAAGTTCATAATAAGCGCGGGCTTCGTCCAGGAGCACACCGCTCATCCCCTCGAGCCCTAGGCCCCGCTACCTGCCGGCTCCGCTTGACTGCACTGATCGCCCCGGCTACACCCAAGCTGCCCCTAAACGGGAGCAAACCATGAAGAAGAAGGAGCCCTCCGACATCAAGATCGTGGCGAAGAACAAGAAGGCCCTCCACGAGCACCACATCGAGGAGAAGGTCGAGGCGGGCATCCAGCTGATGGGCAGCGAGGTCAAGAGCCTGCGCGACGGCAGGGGCGCGCTGTCCGATTCGTACGCCATAATCAAGGAGGGCGAGCTGTGGCTCATCGGGGCGCACATCGCACAGTACCCCCCGGCGTCCTTTCTCAACCACGAGCCAAAGCGCACGCGAAAGCTCCTGCTGCACAGGCGCGAGATCACAAAGCTCTGGACGAAGCTCAGGCAGAAGGGGTATACGCTCGTGCCGCTGGCGCTGTATTTCAGGCGGGGGCGGGCCAAGGTGGAGCTGGGGCTGGCGCGCGGAAAGAGAAAGTACGACAAGCGCGTGGCGATAAGGGAACGCGAGATGAAACGCGAATTATCCCGGTCAGTTAGAAAGAACCGCTAGGGCGGCATAAGTGGTATAATATGTGGAGGGGTGTCATTCTGAGCGAAGCGAAGAATCCCCCGGAATCAAGAGGATCCTTCACTGCGTTCAGGATGACGATGCAGGGTTCTTTGAAAATCTGGCAAGGTGGAGCCCTCCTCGGAAATCGCGAGCAAATCGCGGCGTCCGAGGGGGCGAAACAGATTTCGACGCGGACCGTGGAGTGCGCGCGGCATGCCGGCCTGTCATCAAGCCGTAAAACTGATGGCAAAACCATTAAGTGCCGAGCCTATGGCTCTTGCTGCCTAAATTTAGGTAGCACGTCGACCGGCCGACGCCCGCTAGGCCGGAAGACGCCGCTAGCGGGCTGGCCGTCCTAAGTTCTCCCTGGCGATGGGCGGCAAGATCCAGCAGGGATAGCCCAGATGGGATCCCTTCCCCGGGAGCCCCTCGAGGCGAAACCCAGTACGGGGAATAAGCATGTAGATGCGTTCACGAAGCCTTCGCGGACGGGAGTGCGATTCTCCCCGCCTCCACCAGAAAAGGGCCCCTCTCGGGGCCCTTTTCTTTTTTCGTTTACGCTTGAGATGCGCGTCGGATGCGGATAAGAAAACCCCACTTCAGGGAGGTGCGAGATGTTCGGACCGAAATGGCCCAAAAACCCCAAGGCGATGCTCGAGGCGCGCTACAAGGCCTACACCAAGGGCGACGTCCAGTTCATACTGGACAGCTGCCACCCCGACATCAGGGGCAATCAGAACCGCAAGGAGATCGAGCGCTGGTCCAAGGAGTCCAAGTGGCTGGGCCTGGACATCGAGGAGGACAGCGACGACGGCAACACCGGCTTCGTGAAGTTCACCTGCCGCTACGAGCAAAACGGCGAGGACGTCGTGCACCGCGAGATAGCCGAGTTCAGAAAGCACGAGGACGGCAAGTGGTACTACTACGACTCGCGCAGCCCCACCGCCACGTTCAGGCGCGAGGAGCCGAAGGTCGGCCGCAACGACCCCTGCCCGTGCGGATCGGGCAAGAAGTTCAAGAAGTGCTGCGGGGCATAGCGCCCCTCTCGCAAACAAAAAGCCCCGCCTGACGGCGGGGCTTTCTCATGTTCGGATCGGATCCTTCGATGGCTACTCCGACTGCTCTATCGGCTTACACTTCCTGACCAGGACGGAATTCATGACCACGGACGTTCCGCCCAACTGTTTCACCAGGCCCTCGGCCGGCAGTCTCTCGTACCAGCACTCCCGCTTCGACTCCTGCTCTTCCTCCGGCTTCTTGTCCTCGCACACCACCCTCTCGACTGTGATCCACGGGCCGTCGGCTTGTTTCTCTAAAGTTCTCCTGACGCGACAGACTTTGTCTCCCATACCGCCTCCCTTTGAGGTATCCCCAAAAGGTTCGTATAAGATAGCTGTGTGAGGAAATCGTTAGGGGTCTATACGGATTATATTAATTATACTCAATCGCCCCTATGGTCGATTATGAGGACATGCAGCGCCTTGACGGCCCCTCCGATGTCCCCCTCCGACACCAAGAAGGCCATGTTGATCTCGGATGCGCTCCTGGTTATGGCGCGGCTGTTTATCCCGGCCTCAGCGAGCGCCGTGAAGATCCTGCCGATCGACTCGGGCCTGCCCTTGAGCTCGTCGCCCACGACGCATACCACCGCCATCCCAGTCTCGCAGCGGGCGCTGGCCACATACTCCAGCGCCTTGCATGCCTCCCCCAGCGCGCGCTCGGCAAGCCCGGACTGCGTGACGAGCGATATCCCGGCCTCGCTCGTCATCACCATGTGCGCCACCACGCCTTGCGCCTCCAGGATTCCGAGGGCGCTGCCCAGGACCTGAGGCACCGAGTGAAGCCTGGGCGATTCGATATGGATGAGCGCCACGCCCTCCTTGTAGGCGATCGACTTGGCGAGCCCTCCGGTGACCACCGGCTCGGAGACGATCGTGGTTCCCGCGTCCCCTACGCGCGTGACGTTCGCCACCCTCACCGGTATGCCGTGCCTGATCGCCGGCACCAGCGTCGCAGGGTGAAGCACCTCGGCGCCGAAGTAGGCGAGCTCGGACGCCTCGTCGAACGAGATCTTGGGGATGTTGCGCGCAGCGGATTCGATGCTCGGGTCGGCGGTCATGACGCCGTCGACGCTCTTGTAGATGATCACCTCTTCGGCCGAGACGCCCGCCGCGACGAGCGTAGCCGTGTAGTCGCTGCCGCTGCGGCCCAGGGTCGTTATCTCGTCGTGCTCGTTCTTGCCCAAAAAACCGGTCACGACCGGCACGCCATCGACGCCCTTGAGCCCGGTGCGTAGCCCCTCCTCCACCCCATCGACGGGCCTGGCGTTTCCAAAGCAGGAGTCGGTCCGCATGCCCACGTCGTATGAGTTCACGGGCGACGCCTCGATGCCGCGTTCCACAAGCGCCGCCGCGATGAGCCGGCTCGAGAGCCGCTCGCCGAACGACAGGACGTTGTCCATGGTGCGGGGCGTGAGCTCCTTGACGAGGTTTATGCCGTGCAGGAGCGTCTCGAAGCGCGTCAGAAGCGGGTCTATCGATCCGGCGGACACGCCCAGCTCCTCCGCGAGCTCCTCGTGGTAGCGGCGTATCGCCCCGCTCTTGATCTTTCCCTTGAGGGCATCGTTCGCGGCGCCCTGCAACATGTCGGTGGTGTCGCCGTGCGCGGAGACGACGACGATGGGCCTCCTCGCCGCCTCGCCCTCGACTATGTCAAGGCAGCGGCTCACGCCTTCGGCCGTACCGATGGTCCTTCCGCCGAACTTGAGTACGATCATCTATCTCTTCCTCTTCACCGGTCGTTCCTTGAGGGCCTTGAAGGTCACGCCCGAGCCCTCGTTCGGTATGCGTTCCACGGGCGCGCTAAGCAGAAATTCTCCCTCTGAGATCCTGCGCTTGAGCAGATCCGCTATCTCCCTGGCGCGCGGCATGCTCGACAGCGACGCCGTCTCCACCCTCTTGCCCTTCACCTCTATGCTGCCGGTGCGCAGCTCGGCGTAGGTGACCTCCGCCAAGGGCTTCCCCTTGAGCTCGGGATAGTCGGAGCTGTAGTCCCAGACGGGCGCCGTTATGTCCGCATCGGTTATCGCGCACGAGCGAGCCACATCCTCGTCCAGCACGGGTATCGGGACGCCGATGCCCACCGACAGCGAAGGCCCATATCCGGTGAAGGATGCGCCCCTGATGAAGCGGGCGTCCATCCCCTTCATGTCGCCCATCAGCGCGAGCGTGCCCGCCCCGCCCCTGGGGACGCCCCATTCGTTGCGCGCCACCTCCGGGTCGTGCTGCGTTCCGGGCTGCACAACAAAGCCCGTGCCGCCGCCGAGAAATATACGCGTGCCCACCCCTATCGTGCGGTAGTGGGGGTCGTTCATCAGCGGAGACAGCTGACCGGCCGAGCAATACGTCGCATTGGCCATCTTGGGCCTGAGTATCCCCAAGTAGGTGTACAGCGGGTGCTTGGCCGTGGCGTTCACCGCGACGTTGTAGTTCTGGTATGCGTTGCGCGGGTTGAACAGCGTCGCCGTGTTGAGGTCGTTGATCGTCAGCCGGGTCTCGATGTCCCGGCGCGGATAGCAGTGGCTGCCGTAGGAGCTGGCCTTGAAGACGACCTCCCTGCCGGCTATCAGGTCCTCTATCACGTGGCCTCCGCCGTAGGCGAAGCGGCCGGGGAAGACCTTGTTGGCCGGGTCGTCCTCGGGTATGGCCGTAGCGCCTATGTAGAGGTCGACGGCCGCTATCCCGCAGTAGGCAGGCACGCCGTTGAGGGTCGCCGACTTGAAGTTCATCCGAGGCGAGGTGTGGCCCGTGTTGATGAGCGCCCCGGACGAGCACATCGGACCGAAGGTCGCCGTGGTGACTACGTCGACGTGCTGCGCCGCGGCCTTGGCCCCGCGGTCGCGCACCACCTCGATCATCTCCTCGGCGGTCACCACCACGGCCTTTCCGGACCTTATTCTCTCGTTAATCTCTTCATAAGTCTTGGACATCTTCGCACCCTCCCGACCACATAAAATCCTAAATCCTAAACACTAAATTCTAAACAAATTCTAAATCCAAAATTCAAATGTTCCAAAACTAATAAGTTTGGGTTTTGGGATTTGTTTAGGATTTCGGATTTAGTATTTAGTGTTTTCATTTTCATCCCAGGTGTTCGGTCACCGACTGCAGCGCGCCGAAGGGGCACGCCGGGATGCACAGCTCGCACGCTATGCACTTCTCTGGGTCGTATGCCACCTCTCGCGTGCGTTCGTCCACGAAAAGCGCCTTGGGCAGGCACTGCGCCACGCAGGCGCCGCAGTGCGTGCACTTGGCGTCGTCCCAGATCAGGTTCTTGGCCGGGAAGACGATCCTCACGCCCGCCGACTTGAGGTAGTCGAAGGCGCCGTCCACCTTCGCGTTCTCGCCCTCCACCTGTATGAACATCGTGCCGTCCTCCTCCGGCGTTATCGACGCCTGGAGGATGTTCACCGCCACGTCGTGGCGCCTTATCATGTCGGAGAGTATCGGCTTCTCCACCAGGTCCCCAGCGAAGTTCAGTATCGCGCTCTTCTTCACCATCTCATACCTCCGTCATACGAATTCGATCTCGCCCCACGCGCCCAGCTTGTCGCCTGCGGCGACGATTATCCCCCTTATGCCCCGTAGCCCCTTCGCCCCCTGGACGACAGGGTCCACGTCATCCGGCCCCCGCACCTCGTTGCACAGGGCCGTGGCGGCCGCGTCGGCCAGCGCAGCGTCGTGGGCTATCACGCAGACCGCGTCGGCCCTGCCGAAGGAGTGGGAATGTCCGAGCGTCCCGCTGGAGGTGCAGATCCCGATCGGCTCCCCCTTCGGATCCACAGTGAAGCGAACCCGGCTCCCGAACGGCGAGCCTTCGCCTGCGTGCAGCGTCACGGTGAGCGGCCTGGCCACGCGGGCGTAGATGTCGCCGCCGTTCTCGACGATGACCTCGCCATCGACCTCTTTCCCGACGTGCTGCGCGACCGCGCCCGCCACCGCCGCCATGGGGCCGACGCCGAAGGCGGAGGCGGCCCGCGTCATCTCCTTCGCCAGCGAAGGCGCATCGGCCATGACCTCCCGAGGCGCCAGCGACGATCCGAAACCGGCGTCGCGCTCGATGTAGCCCTCGAGCGCGAGCCTCGCCTGGCACACCAGCTCCGTAACACGGCTGGTCACGTCCTCGCGCGCGTAGACGCACAGCTCGCTCTCCCTGAAGGAGACGCGGCAGGGCACAAGCCCCTCCGGTTCCACCCACCCTCTGTATGTGCGCTCCTCGTACATCGCCGGGACCTCACGCTAATTTGAGTGGGCACTATGATTGCAAAGGACTGGCCTTGTCAAGCCGCAGTTGGTTTTTTATTTAGCTTTTTCAAGCGTTTAGACTGTTCTGAAGCGACGGAACACGTCCCGGCCCAATCGACGAGAAATCTGTTGAAGCCGACACGTCTATGTTGCAGTTTAGGCCAAACCGAAAAGGAGGGGGAGGATGTCCAAAAAGATCGCTCTGACCATAATATGCCTCGCGTTCGCGGCGGCCTGCTCGCGCGGGATCTCCAGCGAGAAATATATAGAGGTGATGACCGAGCTCGGCTGCAAGGGCATAAACGAGAGCCAGCCCGCAGCTGCCGAGGTGTTCAAGGAGAAGAAGGTCACGCTCGAGCAGCTCAAGGACTACCGCAAGAAGGGCGACGCGAAGGACATGATGAAGGTCTCGATGGAGATCGCCAACCGCGTGATGGCCTGCCACGGGATGGGCGCGGGGCAGTGAGCCTCAGTCCTTCTTCATTATGAAGAGATAGTTGAAGCCGCGGAGATAGTAGTTGCCCTTGACCGCCTCCGAGTGCCAGCGCCCGCGCTTGAGCTTCCGGTTGTGGCGCGTTACGGCGACGACGTCCAAGGGCCTGAAGCGATCGCAAAGCAGCGCGAATAGCCGAAATCCAATCGGGACGAAGCCCTTCTTCTTCTTGTACGTGTCGGAGACGTAAAGCGCCATGCAGCGCCCCCTCTTGAGCACCCGGTCGCACTCGACTATGACCTTGGCCATCTCCCTGAAGTAGCGCTCCTCGAACGCCGTGAGCTTCCCGATGCACCGCTTGTCGTCCGAGTACTCGATGTGGTCGGAGTAAGGGGGGTCTATGAATACGAAGTCGGCCTTGCCGTCCTCGAGCGGCAGCTTCCGCGCGTCGGCACGGAAGATGTCCTCGCGGGTGGGCCTCAGATCGTATCCCAGCGCGCGCCTGCCCAGCTCGCGCGCCACGTCCAGCGTGGTGCCGGAGCCGCACATCGGGTCGACGACGAGGTCCTTGCCCCTCGTGTATCTCGTGAGCAGGTTCCACACGACATATGAGGGGGTGGCCCCCGCATAGTCCTTGTCGCCCTGCATCCCCCCGCCGTAGTGCTGCGAGGGGAAGTCCCACAGCGTCGTCGTCATCGGCTCAGGCCTGTCTTTCGCCATCCTGCCCTCCGGCGGATACCGATGCCAGAGCCCGGCAAAGAGCACAAGTGCGCATTTGACATGCCATATCCGCTGATGTAGGCGTAATTGCACAATCCGATCCAGCCCGGCGTGCAAGGGAATCGGGTGCAAATCCCGAACGGTCGCGCCACTGTGATGGGCCAAAGGTTCGACGTCGCAAGTCACTGCCCCATGGGGGACGGGAAGGCGAGGCGTCGAAAAAAGGGCCCGGAGTCAGGAAACCTTGCGCCAGGCGGTTTTTGTGACGCTCTTCGCGGAAAAGAGGCGGCGCATGGCGCGCTATCGAAACAAGGCCCTTCTCCTCAGGAGCGGGGCCTTTATTTTGGCCCTGCTCGCGTGGACCCCCTTCGCCTCGGCACAGGACCCGGAATCGATATCTCCGGAGGTCACGGCCCCTCCCGCGGACATAGGCGTGGTGACCGTCGAGGACGCGGCCGAGACGAGCTCGGCCGAGGCGCCCGGCGCCTTCACGACGGTGATCGAACCTTCCCAGTTCGAGCGCAGATCCAAATCGGCGCCGGAGCTGCTCTCCGAGACCGTGGGAGTTGACGTGACGAGCCTCGGCGGCGAGGGAGGGCTCTCCACCGTCTCGGTGCGCGGCTCGTCGGCCGAGCAGGTGGCGGTCTTCATCGACGGCGTGCGCATAAACAGCGCGCTCACGGGCGTCGTCGACTTCTCCACCATACCCGCCGACTCGATCGAGCGCATAGAGGTCATCCGCGGGGCCAGCTCCGCCCGCTTCGGGACAGACGCGATAGGCGGCGTGGTCAACATCGTCACAAAGCGCGCCGGGGCTAAGCGCGCGATAGACGCCAAGGTGACGGGGGGCTCCTTCTACACGCTTCGCACCGCCGAGTCCTGGCGCGAGCCGCGCGAGGACTGGGACCTGGTGCTCGCTCACACGCACAACTCTACCGGCGGAGAGTTCATGTTCACCAGCGCGGGCATATCGCTGGGCGGGCAGCAGATCGCCGACCCGCGCACCTACCGGAGGCTCCACAACAAGTCGATCTCCGAGGACATCCTGGCGAAGGTCGGCCTCACCCTCCCCCACGAGATGGGGCTTTCGATCTCCAACGACTTCTTCTGGAACGACCGCGACGTCCCGGGCATGGAGATAGAGACGACGGTGCTGTACCCTGCCAACCCCTTGGAGGCGCACGAGGAGATCTTCCGCGACACGACGGCGGTAAAGTTCAATGCGGACGATCTGGGCGTAAAGGGACTGGCGTTCGAGGCGGGTGCGCAGAACCTATTCAACCACGACCGCTTCACCGACCCCTCGCCCGCCATCGGAGACCCCATCGACGTGACGTATCTGGGCCTGTCCCCGGAGGCCTACGCCATGCTCATGCACGAGCTCCACGCGGGGCCCGCCGACGTGACCTCCCTCGTCCGCGCCCAGTACCGCTGCGACCACGCCGACGACTCCTCGCCCTACGCGGGCGCGGCGCTGATGGGCTCGCACACCAGGCACACCGCCGCGGCGTTCATGGAGGTCGACGCGGGTTTCTTGAGCCGCAGGATCAGGATCGTACCGTCGGGCCGCGTCGAGGACGCCTCCGACCGCACGGCGCGGGCGAGCTGGCGCGTGGCCGCGATAGGCAGGCCCGCGGATTTCGTCGAGCTCAAGGCGAGCGCTGGCACCGCGTTCCGCTATCCCACCTTCTCCGAGCTGTACTGGCCGGACCAGGGATACCTCAGGGGCAACCCTGACCTGGCCGACGAGCGCAGCTTCGGCTGGGACGCCGGCTTCGTGATCCGCCCGCCGCGTACGGTCGTGGAGGTGGCGTACTTCCAGAACTACATAGACAACCAGATCATCTACGTCCCGATCTCGGCCTACACGATACAGCCCGTGAACACCTCGCGCGTGAAGTCGCAGGGCGTGGAGGCATCCGTCACGGCCGAGCCGTGGAAGTGGCTGTCGATATCGGCCAACTACACCTGGCTCGATGCGACCTTCCGCTCCAACGGGCTGAGGCTCCCCGGAAGGCCCAGGCACAAGGCCAACGCCAGGGCCGAGCTGCGCGGCGGGCCCTTCTCGATCTTCGGAGATCTGCAGTACGTTGGATCGTACCCGCTGAACACTGCCAACACCGTATACATAAGCGGGCGCACGACCGCCGACGTTGGGGCGACGGTCGCGTTCGCGGGTCACTTCTTCGCCACGTTCGAGGTGAAGGACGTGACGAACGTTCAGATATATGACGCCAGGGGCTTCCCGCTGCCCAGGAGGAGCTACTGGTTCACCGTGGGAGCAAAAACGTGATCCGTGACCCGTTATCCGTCATCCGTAAATGCTGTTCGGATCACGGATCACGGATCACGAAGACGGAGTCCAAAGATGAGATACGCACTTCGCACATTCGCACTGCTTTTCATGGTGGCAGCGACGGCATGCACCAACAGCCAGCTCGTCGCACAGTCGACCGAGGAGCCCCAGGCGGGCGAGTCCGCCTACCGCACCTTCGCGCTGGCGAGCGACTTCCCTGCCGACCTCGTCATACCCGACGTCGACGGCATGCGAGGGACGGCGTTCGTCGTCTCCACGGCCGACCCGGTGGGCGTGATACCCGTGGACATCGACTCGGATCCGATGCGGCTCTCGGGCGATTTCGAGCCGTTTCTGGCGCAGGAGGGCTCCGGCATTCCCGCCAAGCTCCTGGTGACCGCCATCGACCGCGCGTACCTTCTGACCTCCAACGCCGTCATACTCTTCGACCCCAGGACCGGGAGCATGCGCGACTTCACCAGCGCCGTCATGCCGATCGACGTGGGCGCGGGGCTTCAAAATTCCGACGGGACGCCTTCCGCGGAGGTGATAACCCCCTCGTATCCGGGCGGGATCGCGATACACGGGGGCCTGCTCTTCGTCTCCAGCGCCAACTTCATCTCGACCCAGGCCCCCGCGGTCTGCGCGCCCGGCACCGTGCAGGTCTTCGAGATAGACACCGACGGCTCGACGGAGAGGGCCGGACACATCGTCACTTCCGGCTACAACCCGACCGGGCTCGCCGTCCGCGGCGACGAGCTCATCGTCGTGAACTCGGGCGTGATCGACATCGTGGATTCCCAGGGCGTGGCGCGGACCGACGCCGGCGTCGACGTGGTCGACATAGGGACGCTCGATGTCGTCACCAACATAGGGCTCGGCCTCGTAGCGGCCAGCCACCACGCCCCGGCCCTGACGCTAGACGGCTCGAGGGCGTTCATTGGTTCGGCCGCCTACGGCGAGGTCTACGAGGTCGACCTCATAAACCGCCAGGTCCTCCGCGGCGATTCCGACCCCATAGTCGTCACACAGGGCCAGGACTTCATAAGCTCCGTGGCGCTGTCCGTGGACGACCGCGACCTCTACGCCGCGAGCTTCGAGCGAAGCGCGGTATATCCATTCTTCATGGGCGGGGGCGATCCCCTGGTCGGCGATCCGTTCGAGATCGGCTTCCCGGCGGGGGTCACCGACGAGAACCCCTCGGGCGCAAACACCGGCGCGGGCGCACTGGCGGTGAGGCCGGGCTCGCGAGACGTCGACTACGACGGCGCGGATCTCTATGCGCTCACCGGATACCCTGGCTCGCTCGTGGCGATCGACACCGGCGCGCCCGCGCAGGAGTATGCGGGCCCCGACGACGGCGACGTCGCGGACGACCTCGATGTGCCCGATCCGCCGGTCGGCTCCGACGGTGAGGCGTGTCAGGGCTACGCTCAGGCGGTCGAGTCCGTGAGCTACGGCGCAGGCGCAGGCTTCGGCCAGGCCTCGCTCCCGGAGGTCGTGATGGGCCCGCCGAGGGGCGCAGGCGATCTGACCGGGAGCCTGCACGTCGTCTCGCTGGGCCACGACGGCTCAATAACGCTTGATTTGGGCAACTGCCCCGCGGTCGACGGGCCGGGCGACGACTTCATCGTGTTCGAGAACGCCTTCCTCATCGGCGGCGACCCGGACGCGCCCTACGCGGAGTTGGGCACAGTCGAGGTCAGCGCCGACGGCTTCGCCTTCTTCGCCTTCGCATGCGACACATCTACATACCCTTACGACGGCTGCGCGGGATGGAGGCCTGTGTACTCGCACCCCGACAACGGGATAGACCCGTTCGACACGACGGCCGCCGGAGGCGAATCGTTCGACCTGGCCGACGTGGGGCTGGCGAAGGCGAAATATATAAGGATAACGGACGCAGGCACGACGACGGCCTCCGGGACCACGGCGGGCTTCGATCTGGACGCGACAGCGGTGATAAACGGAGAGATAGAGAACTGACGACACAGGGAGGAAGACATGAGCGTACCGATGATACTTGGATGCGGAAGCGACACCATAGGCGCGACCGGCGACGCCGGCAACGAGACGGACTACGACGCCTCCTCGGGCGACACCGACGTTGACGTCGACGCCGACTCCGACGTCGACGGGGACAGCGATGTCGACACGGACGTCGACTCCGACGTCGACACGGACACCGGCACCGGGACCGACACGGACACCGTGCCCGACACGCCGCTGCCGCCGGGCGCCAGCCTCTACTCCGACGCACCTTGCGCGTTTCCGGCCAGCATCACCTACCACGCCGCCGAGAACAGGCTCTACGTCACATGCGGCATGCCCGGCTCGCTCTGGAGGTCCGCGGAGCTCGGCACCGCGGGCGACTGGACGCAGGCCGGGGACGTGCCGGGCTTCCCTTCCAACCACGTCATGCTGGGCGGCCAGTTCGCGGTGGTCGCACACTCGGCCCCCGACGGGCTGACGGTCCTGGACTACACCGACGGCACCGTTGCGCAGGAGATCGAACTCTCCGCGTTGACCATACTCGACGATCTCGACGAGCCGCTCGACTTCACGCCCAACTATCCGGCGGGGCTGTACTTCTATGCTGCCGGCGATCAGCTCTTCGTGGCCACCTCCAACCTCGACTACGTGGACTACGCGGACCCCGCGCTCACCACCTTCTTCGCCGGCACCGTCGTCTACCTCGACTACGAGGGCACGGGCACCTTCGACCTGGCGAACGTGCGCGCGCTGGAGACCTCCGGCGTCAACCCCACCGGAATCGCAGCCGTGGGCGCAAACGCCTTCGCGGTGCTCTCGGCCGGACCGTACGAGCCCTCGGCCGACAGCGAGGCGGCGCTGGACATCTTCGCGCTGCCGGATCTGACCGCCTCCACCACCGACCTCGGAGCCATAACGGGGCAGGCGTCTCCGGTGATGCCCGTAACCGCGGGCGGGCTCATACTGATCGGCGTGCAGAAGCCCGAGAACGGGATCATGGGGGTGGACATGGGCACCGCGGAGCTTATACTGGACCGCGCCATGCCCGACGCGGACAACTTCATCTCCAACATATGCGCCCACGGGGACGTGGCGGCGCTGTCCGACTTCGGCGAGTTCGGCATGGGCAGCCAGGTGCTGTTCGCGCACACCTCCGAGGACGGCTGGACCGGGATACCGATCGCCCCTATATCCACGGGCTCCAGCGGTCCGGCGGTCCTGGTGGGAGACACGCTCTACCAGACCGTCACGGCCAACGACGGGATGAGCGCGAGCATCTGGGAGCTGAACATGGGGGGGATGGACTGAGATAGATGAGAAGGATAGCCACAGCGTTTGTGATCGTCGCCTCTCTGGCGATCGGCGAAGCGGCCCGGGCGGAGGCGCCCCGGCGCGTCGTCTCGCTCAAGCCCTCCATCACGGACACCGTCTACGCGCTGGGGCTGGGCGGGGGGCTAGTCGGGATCACGAAGTACTGTAGCATCCCCAAGGGCAGGCGAACCCCTCAGATCGCCGCCGACTACACAAGGCCCTACATGGAGCGGATCATCGCGCTGCGCCCGGACATCGTCATGGGCTCGGAGGAGAACTCCAGCCGACGCTCGATCGAGGCCCTGCGCCGCGCGGGGATCCGGGTGGAGCTCTACCCCTTCGGCACGATGGAGGAGATGCTGGGCTCCATCGAGGCGATAGCGCGCGAGCTGGGCGCCCCGGACAAGGGCCGCAGGCTGGCATCACAAGTTCGGGAGAAGCTGGGGCGCCTCAAGGCGCAAAACGCGAAGCGCAAGGGCAGGCGCACGGTCGTGGTCTGGGGCATAAGGCCCATGATAATCGCCGGCAAGGGCACATACATGGACGAGGCGATGCTGTGCGCGGGTCTTCAGAACGCGGCAGCGGACGTGGGGGTGAGATACCCGAAGATCGGGCTCGAGAGGTTGATCGGCCTGGATCCTGAGGTTATAGTGGACCTGTCGATGGACGCGGCCGCGGGCGAGAGGCCCTGGGACGGCGTCGAGTCGATAACGGCGGTGCGGGAGGGCAGGATCATCTCGATGGAGCCTGCATCGTTCAGGGCCGGGCCGGGATTACCTGACGCGTTGGAAAAGTTGGCAAGGGCAGTACACTGACAAGTTAACGGGATATTGCGGGCGGCTAGGCGTAATAAAGCCGGCTCCCGCGAAAAAAAGTCCCCCTTTTTCCGATGAAGCTGTAAAAAGGGGGCGCTTTTTTTCGCTCGCGCCGGCCCGAAGCACGGAGGCCGCACGTGCAGTTGCATAATGGCTAGATATGCCGCTTTGACGGGACGCTTCGGATGTGCTTTTCGCAGCGTGGCTCGAGGAGGCCGGATACAGTAGCCTATATGCACCGGCCGACGAAAGCCCCCGACGAGCCGGCGTCTGAGGCGAGGAGGGATAGCGAGAAAAGCA
>Ga0180430_10000495_pt1 | contig 42522 bp, 39 predicted proteins | sample SS_ome_9_FD_132999 | JGI IMG/M metagenome (GOLD analysis project Ga0180430, IMG submission 132999) | Hypersaline lake sediment archaeal communities from the Salton Sea, California, USA - SS_1_S_2 metaG | ecosystem: Environmental > Aquatic > Non-marine Saline and Alkaline > Hypersaline >...
CTGCACCAACAACACATTCTATCACAACGATTTCTTTAACAACACACTAAGCGCCTACGATACATTCACAAACACCTGGTATAACACAACCACCAAAGAAGGCAACTACTGGAGCGATTACACCGGAAAAGAAGGTAGCAGAAAAGGTATCGGCGATATACCTTACAACATCACTGGAGGATCAAACCAAGATCTCTATCCACTGGTAAAACCATATGAAGAACCAACATCTGATTTAGTGTTTATCATGCTTGTTATCGCGGTTATCTTGGCTATCGTGTTTATAACAATTATCGCAATTTTTGTAAGAAAGAAGTAAACATTCTTTCTTTTCTATTTCTTTTTATACCGATGTTTTTCATCAAAAAACGCTATAGCACGATATCCTTTATGCACGAATGCGGAATGTGGGACGTCTTTTTCAATAAAAAAATAATCTCCTTTTTCATATGTGTGTTTTTCATTTTTAATAATAACATCGACTTTACCATCCAAAACGAGTTCCCATTGATTTGCATGGGAATGAACTGGGATAGTGGTATCTTTCTCAAATGAAAGAAACACGATTTGATGAGTGTCAGCTTGAGAAAGATATCCAACAACGCCATCTATTGAAATGTTTGCCTGTGGAAGTTTAGTTATTATATCTGGAAATTGTAGTGACATAAAATAAAGATTAATTTATTGTTTATTAGGATATCTTTTATGGTATTGTTGTAATTATTTGTTCATATCACGCCACTATCAATTTTATTATATCCATTTTTTTACTTATTTGAAGGAGGCGTACCATTTCTTTGATATCTGTAGCTTCTCCTTCAAGAATAAAAAGCTCTAAACATTTATTTTCACGGAGATGACTGTGAATTTGGGTTTTTAAAATTTGTTCAAATCGATGTTTTATATCAGAGACAACATGTTCATCGCTCTGATTATGAATTAAAATGAGTATAGAGGTAATGTTTCCAGTAATACTGCCCGTGTTTTTAGTTTCAAGAGAGAGTAAGCGTAATCCAGCTCGTATTACTTCTGATCTACCTGAAAACCCTTGTTCTTTCTGAATGGCAGTTAATTCTTCAATGAGTGTATCGGGTAAAGAAACGCTTATGATTGTCATATATTTTGGAATAATTAATAACATATTTATAAATATATGTTTAAATGTTAATAACAAATTATATAAATGTTAATAACATAGAAAGTTTTGTTGAGTAAAATGAAACAAAAAAGAATTATCCCAATCACTCTTCTTTCAAGCCTTCTTCTCATTACCACCTTATTCACAGGATGCATTAACACAGAGACGACAGATAAAATAGGAGTGCTTGTGACAATTGTACCTCAGATTAAAATGGTTGAAAACATAGGTGGTTCATATACTGATGTAACAGTTATGGTACCTGCAGGGCAAAGCCCACATTCTTTTGAACCAACACCGTTTCAAATGATGCAGGTTGCACAAGCATCAGTTTATTTTACTGTTGGATCCGGTGTTGAATTTGAAGAGGTATATCTTACCACAATTCAAGAGCAAAATTCAAATCTTATGCTTTATGATTGCTCAGAAAATATTACAGTTATCTCATTTGATGAGCATTATAATGCTGAGCACAATCAAACAAATGAAGGAGAAGATGAACATAATCATGAGGGAACTGACCCACACATTTGGACCTCACCGGAAAACTTCAAAAAAATGGCAACAGTTGTTTACAATGGATTAACCGATATTGATCCCGCACATCAAGAGGAATATTACTCAAACTACCAAACATATATTGCAAAAATCAATGAGTTGCATACAAATATTAGTACACTATTGACCCCATACAAAGGACAATATTTTATGGTGTATCATCCTGCATGGGGATATTTTGGAGATACGTATCAACTCCAAATGATTGCTATTGAAGATGAAGGAAAACAACCTGGACCAGCAGGCATTAGTGCAATCATCAATCAAGCACGAGCAAAAAACATTACGGTTATTTTTGTTGCACCAGAATTCGATACCTCAAGTGCTGAAACTATTGCTATAGAAATAGATGGAACTGTATCCTACGCCGACCCATTGATGAGCAACTATATCAAAACATTAGAAACACTTGCACAAAATATTGTATCAGGATTTCAATAAACAGAAAAATAATTAACAAGATGATCTATCAAAAACACATATTCATATGAATAAAAAGAAAGCAATTGAAATTAAAAATCTCACTGCAGGATATCATAACGAAACAGTCGTTGAGAACATCACATGTACTATCTACGAGGGAGATTTCTTTGGCATTATAGGACCAAATGGTGGAGGGAAATCAACACTTCTCAAATCTATTTTAGGTTTAATAAAACCACAAAAGGGAACCATTACGATTTATCAAAAACCACCTGCTCAGATGCGGACGATGATCGGTTACGTCCCTCAATATGCAGAATATGATAGAGACTACCCCATTTCTGTTATGGATGTTGTGCTTATGGGGCGTAGAAATATCCGTGGATACCACCCACGTTATACAAAAGATGATAAAACCGAAACAGTACAAGCACTGAAAACAGTGCATATGGATAAGTACCTTCAACGGCATATCAGTGAACTCTCCGGAGGTCAGAGACAACGTGTTTTTATCGCTCGTGCACTTGTTTCTCATCCTAAAATACTTCTTCTAGATGAACCAACCGCAAGTATCGATAAGGAATCACAAGATTCATTTTACACACTTTTACAAACTTTAAACAAGGAAATGACGATTTTACTTGTGACCCATGATATTGGCGTAATCTCATCTTATGTCTCCCGTGTTGCTTGTCTGAATAGATACCTGTTTACTCATGATGAAAAAGTGGTGACAAAAGAAATGATTGAGGCTACCTATAATTGCCCTGTTGATCTAATTGCCCATGGGGTCCCTCACCGTGTGTTGGAGGAACACACCCACATAAATAATAAAAAGAAAAGGTAAGGAAACCTATGTTTGGCTATCTCATAGAATTATTTAGTTATCCTTTTGTTCAACGCATGTTTCTTGCAGGTCTTCTTGCAAGTATATCTTGTGGTATTATTGGTACCTTTGTAGTCATAAAACGAATTGTGTTTATCAGTGGTGGGATTGCGCATACCACATTTGGCGGTATTGGGTTTGCTTATTATTTACAATACACCCTAGATTGGATGTGGCTTGATCCATTACTTGGTGCTCTTTTTTTTGCAGTAATTGCAGCAATCATCATGGGTCTTCCAATGGTTCGATTAAAACTCCGAGAGGATTCTACTATTGGGGTCCTCTGGGTCATTGGTATGGCCTTAGGGATAATCTTTCTAAATGCAGTCGATCGTAGTGTTATAATTATTCAAGAACCAGTAAGTATTCTTTTTGGAAATATTCTTCTTATAAGCATGCAGGATATTTACATTATGATTGCTTTAGTTATCGTTATTCTCATCATCACCGCATTTCTTTTCAAAGATTTACAGATCCTTACATTTGATGAAGAATTTGCACGCATATCTGGAATAAATGTCTTTGCTTTGAATCTTTTATTATTGATTTTGGTTGCTCTTTCCACAGTGGTTCTTATTGAGGTCGTTGGAGTGATATTAGTGATTGCCATGTTAACAATTCCTGCAGCAACCGCTGGATTATTTACCAATAATCTCAAAAACATGATGCTGTTTGCTATTATTATTGGTATCATCACAACGTTTGTGGGATCAATGATTTCACTTCTTTCAAATACACCTCCTGGCGCAGTTATCGTACTTGTCATGGGCCTCGTTTTCATCGGGATGCTACTAAGTAAACCATTGTTCAAACAACATAAAGGTTCAGCAGTACTCAGCTAAGAGAATAAGAACCAATAATTATTAATAAATGTTAAATTATAATAACATATAATAAAAAATATATGTTGATACTATGGGGAGTAGTGCTATGTATCTTACCAAGAAAAAAACAAAGATTGTACTCACATCAGTTCTAATTTGTATCCTTCTTTCCTCTTCTATTCCACTTACTTCAAGTATCAAAACGAATACCATTATCTCGCTTCTTGATAGTGGTGAGCAAAAAGATCTCTATCTACTACGTGTGGAACATTATTTGGAACTAGATGCCACTGAAGATGTGAATCAATTTTATGTTACCTATGCATTTCCACCAGACTACGGTTATCAAGTCCCCATCGTTATGGAACTTCATAATGATAGCACGGCATTGATTTCTTCATATCGCATTCAAAAAGACACGTATGATCCAAATAGAGTGGTCAATTTTACTATTTCATCGATGCAAGCAGAAGAAAACCAGCTTATTCATTTTTCAGTTTGGGTACTTGTAGAAAACCATGACTTTTCCGATATTCCTGAAGACATATCCATTCCTCAATCAAAATATGACTCTCCTGAGGAAACTTGGCTGTGGCTTTCCAGATCTGATGTCGTTCAAACAAAACGATTACAAATCTTATATAGAGCACATAACTTGCAAGGTGAAAATGATAATATATTGAGTTATGCTCAAAATATTTCATCATTTATCAAGAATCATCGATATGGCTTATTTGTGATACAACTCACTTTGAATCTGTTCTTAAAACAAGACGCATTGACTACACTTCACATCAATGGAGAAAACGTTGGAAGAGCTCATCTTGCCTGTGCATTTTTTAGATCTCAAGATATTCCTGCGCGAGTCATCCTTGCAAATAATGACCAGGGATTTTGGACGCAAATGCATTATATGGTCGAATATTATATCCCCTCATATGGGTGGGTACTGCTTGATACAACTAAAGGACTCACACCATATCTTACAAAAAGACAGGTGATTAACCGTATTTGTTCTATTGATGATGAAGATGACACCAAACATGATTATATCATGCCTTTTATGAAAGGAGAAGAACGATGGATCTGGCTGAGTACGCCATTTGTTGAACCATATTACGTTGATTGTGATGAAGCAAGTAAATCACAGATGTTTACTGAAAGCCTAGTACAAGTAAGCTCTTTTGTCGCTGATTACATCTTTTTTAGAACACAGAACGTATTTCATCAATATGAGCAGCAGTTAGGCACATCCCTTAACCCAGTGAATCAACAGCATGTTACAAAAGCACAAGCATATCAATTACAGGCTGCAGAAACACTCTGTGAAACCGGAGATATCAACGATTACGTATTCTATTTAGAAAAAGCATATGATGAATACAAAGCAATTGAATGATAAGGTACATAACAAAAAGATGCTGCAATATGATTACTTACTGTTTTTGAAAAGTATTTGATAAGAATATATGAATTAAAGAGAATCTATAGGAAGATTTTATTAGATATTTATTGTATTAACAGTTCCTGTGGATGAATCACTAACTGAGCAAATAAAGATACTAAATAAACGCATTGATGAATTAGAGCAGATGCTTTCCGTATTTCTCAAACCAATGCAGGATATACGTTCATCAGCTAATTCCTATCTTCGACTTGTATCTTTACTTTTAGAACATGGTGGTCTTACTCCTGATGTTCTTCTTCCCGATTTACAAGACCCCATTGCCCAAGAAATCGTTCGGGTGCTCACAAAACGAAGTGATGTAAACATTTCGCAAATAACAGAACTTGTACGATCAAAGAGAGGAACCGCATCTCGCAGGATCATCAGAGAGAAACTCAATAACCTTGAGCAAAAAAAAATTGTTACAAAACAAATGGTTGGATCCAGAAACGTGTACCGTTTAAGTGATGAAGTGCTCAAAAAATGGTCACAAATACTCGGTTTTACTAAATAATCTGACCACCGTATGTTATTTCAGAAAACAAATTCGGAGGAATAAAAAAAATGAACAAAGCAGATTGGCATGATCATGAAAAAATGCCTGATCCAGAGAAAATAAAGGAAATATTAGATGTTGTTGCGGAGAAAGTCCCTGGGTTACTCAGAGAGCTGAGTAATATTCTCTACAGCCCACAAAGTGCCAAACAATATGCTGAAGCTGCATCGACATTCTACAAAGAATTGAAAGCTGCAGGAATGTCTGAAAAAGAAGCGTTTGAACTTACCAGCCAATATCTTTCTACATTAAATATTGGGAAAATGATGAACAAAGTGCAACTTGGACATAATGAATAAAGACATAGTGTTTGAAGCAGTATGACAAAAGAATTCACCCAATCCACTGGGTCAAACCCGGTAAAGATGTTTGGAATGATTGCTCCCTACCTCCCAGGTCTTCTCTTGAGATCTGGTACTGCTTGGCTTTCATTTAAAAGGCAAGCAAACAAAGGAGGACGTGAGTTCAAAAAGGAACTTCTTCGACAGGGAATAGAAAAAGAATCAGCAGATTTACTTACTCGACAATATCTGGAGAGCAGTATGCTTATAAAATATTTCAAAGATGTGGAATAATCATTCCAATCCTTTTTTCTTTTTTATAACCTATTTTATTGGTTAAAATCCTAAATGAATACCAGGTATTTCTGATCCACAAAACGTACAATGATTCTTTTGTATGCTCTTTTGGTCTACTTGAAACATGTGACGAAGAATCAATGGTTTATAACAAACAGGGCAAAACGTGTTTTCTTCCTGACCAATGTTTCCCATATAGACAAACTCTAACCCAGTGTTTTTTCCAATATCATACGCTAGTTCTAATGATTCACTTGGAGTTGTTTTTGCATCAAGTAATTTATATGAAGGGTGAAACGCACTGATATGCCATGGTATTGATGGGTTCATCTCAGCGATAAAGGATGCGATATCATGCAATTCCTCAGCGGAATCATTATACCCTGGGATAATCAATGTGGTTAGTTCAATCCATATACCTAAACTGTGATAAAGTTGAATACTGTCAAGGACTGGTTGAAGATGCGCGTGACATATTTTTTGATAGAAAGATTCCCTCATGCTTTTTAGATCAATATTTGCTGCATCAATGAAAGGAGCAATATTTCGTAATGGTGCTTCATTAATGTATCCATTTGTTACAAGAACATTTTTAATTCCTTGTTTTTGTGCTTTTTGTGCAATATCATAGACATACTCATAAAAAATCGTTGGTTCTGTATACGTATATGCAATAGATTGACAGTGTTGATTTTTTGCCTCGTGAACAATATCCTCAGGGGAAACAGTGCTCATCTGGGACATAGTTGACATGGATGCTTGTGAGATATCTGCATTTTGACAATGCCGACATTGAAAATTACATCCAATTGTTGCTACTGAATACGCATATGAACCCGGGTAAAAATGAAATAATGGTTTTTTCTCAATAGGATCCGCATGACAGGCTATAGGATTTCCATAACTAAGTGCATATAATACCCCCTCATTGTTTTTTCGAACTCGACAAAGACCAACATGCCCTGGTTGAAGGGTACACTTGTGAGGACAAAGAAGACACTGAATTCTATTATCTGATAATGATTGAAAAAAAGCTGCTTTTTTCATGATACCTTCATCATGTTATCTAATGCTTTTTTTGCATTCTTACGAATATCCTCAGGTAATGTAATAACATGTTTTTGTTCTTTGAGACACTGATATAATTGTGGAAGTGTAATATGTCTCATTCCTTGACAGGTGGTATGCACAGGATAATATGTTTTTTCTGGATTACGGCTTTGTAAATGATGAATAAAATTATCTTCTGTACATATAATGAATTCTTTTGTAGATGATTCTTGAACATATTGAGCCATCTTTGAGGTACTTCCAATAACATCTGCAAGATCTCGGATGGTTTTATTACATTCTGGATGTGCAATAGTTTCAGCGGATAGATGCGTTGTCTGTAACGTGCGAACTGTTTTTGGGTTGATATGCTCATGGACATAACAATATCCATCCCACAGATGAATGGTTTTATCCGTCTGCTCCGCAATATAGGAACCAAGATTTTTATCTGGTAAAAATAAAATTTCATCTGCATCAATATATTCAACAACATTAACTGCATTTGCAGAGGTGCAACAACAATCCGATGCAGCTTTAATTTCAGCTGATGAATTCACATAACTTACTACTTTTGCATGTGGATATTCCTTTTTTTTTTGTAAAAGTTGTGCTAATGTTGCCATATCCGCAAGATCGCATCCTGCTTCATAAGCAGGTAAAAGAACGGTTTTTTCTGGATTAAGAATATGAGCAGTTTCTGCCATAAATGATACACCGCAAAAAACAATGATGTCTGCATCTGTAGACACAGCTGTTTTACTTAATGCAAGGGAATCTCCAGTAAAATCAGCAAGAGATTGTATGGATGCATCCTGATAAACGTGGGCTAATACCACAGCATTTAATTGTTCTTTTAACTGTTGTATCTCAGCTATCAAATGAGTTTTCTCATCCATACTCGTATCCAATACTCCATGTTCTTTTTTCCAGCGTAATTAATTGAATACATTTAAAGTATCTGATGAAAGTACAAAAATATTATTCTATATAATTATATATTTAAAGAAAAAAAATTGATATTCCTTTTCTTATGGGAAAATTGAAAGGAAATCAAAAAAAGGGGAGAGTATTTGTTCTATAAGAGTAAAAAGAGAGAAATCTAGAGATGTTTTTCCTTTTGGCATGGATACAATGATAGGATCAGACCATTCACTTTGTACACCATGATCATCTTTTGCTTTGACTCGTATTGAGTATTCTCCATCTGCATCCCATTGATGTGTTGCTTGAACAGTAACTCCTGAATTAACTGGCCCAATCCATTCAGAATAGGCATTATTACCCCAATCAAAAAGATAATAGATTGTATCTCCATCAGGATCAGTTGTCGATGCGTTATAGGTATATGTTTCTCCTGTTTTCCCAGTGCTTGGCCCTGTTGGTGCGTCTGGGGTAATCGGTGGCTCAGAGTCTCCAGCTATTGAGAGTGTTGGATCTCCAAATGGTTGCCATTGTTCAACGACTTTATGATCACCGCCATCCATATTCCCTGAAATATAGTTATTGATTGCTCGACTCCACATCTCTCCAAAGGTAATCGCACCGCGTTGTCGATATGCTTTAAAGAGTTCCATTTGCATCTTACCTCCAAGTCCTCTTGTGACATAAGATCCAGTATAACCCCATGATAGTGATGAAGGGCCTACAGATGCAATCCCACCGCCATCAGGATTCAATACAAATGACCAGGTAAAACATTCATCATCACTGATGAATTTTCCAACGCTACAGGCACCAGTAACAACAATTGGTAACATGTCATCATTTGTTAATGAGAGTACATGTGAATTTCTATAATTGCCAACTGGTATCCAGACATTTTCGCTGTCATGTGGATGGGTTGCCCAAAGTTCTGGATTGCCATGGCCAGAAAAATCAACGAATCCGGCACCATCATCAAAGGCATCATTGATGTTATTCTTTGAGGTAAGTGTTCCTTCTGAAGCCCAGCATTTGGTTGGAATGAATCCATCCATGATATCTATAACCGCTGCATTCACTACTTCACCTTCATCAACACCATCCTCATCTCCTGGCGAGGTATCCCCACCAATCACAATTAATTTGGAAAACCAGTCCTTTGTATATGCTTCCTGTGTTTCATAGGCAATAATCTTGTTTACACAGTCAGTAACTTCATCATCATCTAAACAGGCAAGTCTTCCAAGATGTACATCGGGGTATAAATCGACTTCATCATTATTTCCATCCCAATCATATTCACCAAAGACATCATTTTCATTGGTATCCCAACTAGAGAATTCATAGGTTTGATTATAGATATCTGCAAAATACAGATCACTAGCAAATATCTCAGCATCACCCTCACCATAGTTTACAAAAACATGGGTCTCTCGTATGGGTATTTTCTCAAACCCACCAACTAACATGACATTTGTGGTTCCCCAGTTTTCAATAGTCGATTGTATGAAATATTTGATTTTTTCAGCATCATCTCTTCCTTGAACATTGAAATAGGTACCACTATATATTTCGTTAAGAGTGACCACTTTTGTGGAAATCTCTCTATTATTTTTATGTGTGGCTAATGGGTTCAGTTCATCAGCATATTCAGATGGTGAAATAATAACAAATGTATATGTTTCATCTGAGATGAGTACTTCTTTTGGTTCTTCATAAGAGATTAGTATATCAAAAGAATCAGTCCAGTGTATAGAATATTCTGAAGGAGTATATTGAACGGGATAGGTTTGAATTGTGACAAATAAACACCGAGTTTCTCCCTCAAGACCTACACCAATTGTGTAATCATACCAGCGATTAATTGATAGAGATTGATGGGAAGAAGTTTCCTCCTGCTCTGAAGAATATTGGCTCGAGAGTACTGGCATTGGTGCCGTAGATAACTCTTGTGTAATTGACTGCATGTGTATCTTTGTTGGTTCACAGGAAATATCCTTAATAATTGTTCCATAAGGAAAAGTATATGTTTCAATAGAGGTAGGTACCAAGTAATGATCTTTAGTAAGCACTACGTTATTAGTACCCATTAACTCAACAGATATAATGCTTTGTTCTTGGCGAATTTTAAAGTTTGAAAATGATTGGCTAATCTGCATTTCGTGAGTATCTGCATCTTCCTTCATTTGATTGGCAAATGCCCCATATCCACTAACAAGAAATATACTAACCACAGCTAACACGATTATTTTTCTCATTTGTTTTTGTCCCCATTATATAATATTATATGTTGTTCTAACTTATATAATTTAATATTAAACAATTAAAATTTATTGAAAAATCATTTCAATATTACATAGCTATAAATACAAAAAACCTGTTTTACTAGTACGGATTAACATATTAATTAGGGGAAAAAATATGAAAAAATATCTCTCATATGTAATGATAAGTTTGTTTTTTATTAGTAGCTTAGGGGTTCTTATATCACCTGCCCAAGATGTTGAATCCATAGAGGATATTGATCCAATGGTTGATTTAACTGTTACTCTTACTATTGATAGCATTCGTTATCTTGAAGCAACTGAGGAACCACCATATCCTAATTTGTATGTAGAGACTCAGATTGACGGAACCACAACAACAGGTCCTTTATGGGAAGATACTCCGTATCTTTATGATCTTCTTTATTCAGTTACCATTGATGTATCAGACACTGTAGAAGAAATACCTATTACCATTAAACTCTTTGAAAAAACAGATGAGGGCGATATTCTCTGTGATCTTGGCAATGAGAGTCAAGATATTCAGTTGATGTATAACATGAAAACAGGGCATTGGACGGGTGACGATTATTTAAAGGATCCTAGTGGGTATGGACGATGTTGTGGGTGTGATGATGGAAGTAGATACCGAGATGAACGGGATTGTGAGCTGTGGTTTACGATTACTCAAAATGATTATGATAATGATACCCTACCCTATTGGACTGAAGTTGAAGTATATCAGACCAATCCATTACTCAACGACCTTGGTTCTGATGAAGATGGTGATGGAATACCAATTGAATGGGAGCACCATTGGGGATATGATCCCTTTATAGTAGATGATCATGCTGTATTAGATGATGATATTGATAGCATCACAAATATTGAAGAATATCTTACATGGAGCTATCAATCTGATCCATTCCGTCAGGACATCTTCCTTGAAGTTGATTGGATGGAAGAAAGCCCAACAGGTCATAGAAGTATGCTACCTGAACTATCAAAGGATTTAGTAAAAAATCCATTTCATCGGCGAAACATCCTTTTTCATTTTGATACAACAGATCATGGCGGGGAACTTATTCCATATGCTAATAAAACAGAGCAACCACAGGTGTTAGAGATATATAATGAGTTTTTCCTTCATCAAAATACTTCATCCTGGAGGAGAAGTGTGTTTCATTATGCAATTATTGTGAATCGTTGTAATATGAAAGGATTTGCGTTTAGCGGTGATACAGACCCATTCTGGGGTTATATCCCAGGGACCAATGGGTTTGTCTTTTCAAGTAGTGTTATGGAAGAATACGCGGATATGAATGTTTTAGTTGGAAAGTCATTACCATATGTCTATGGGTCTGTTGTTATGCATGAAATGGGGCATAATTTTGGAATTCGATTTGGAGAACCCTGGGGCTGTGATAACTGGTTTGCAAAATATCCCTGGCAACCCTTATATTGGACGATTCGAAATTATGTGAGTATTATGAACTATCAGTATACCTATAAGTACTTTGATTACTCAGATGGTGAGAATGGTTGGAATGATTTTGATGACTGGGGAAATATTGATTTAACATATTTTGAAAAACCATACTAACAAAAAAGGTATCAAAATATGGAAAAAATATAATTTTGAATCAAATAAACCTTAAGATTACCAAAAAAAGGATAAAAAGATTATTATACAATTATATTATTTAATTAAGTGATAATTTGGTTTTCATTCGGGTGATGTATGAAATCTTTTGCTTTAAAAAAAATTCTGATGCTACTATGTATTTCCGTTCTTCTCATTAATACAACATCGATTGTTCCCTCCAGTCAAATGCAAAAGCCTTCTAAAAATGACAATATATTCTCTGCTGAAAGACAGAATAATACTGATTCATATTATGCACTTATCATCAGTGGTAATTACTCATCTATTGATAATGCAAAAGATACTATTGATTTTGATGATAATGCAGTTGATTTTTATACTGCGCTCTTAGAAGCGGATAATTGGGATAAGCACAATATTCGTTTATTAATTGGGGAACAAGCATCAAAGGAATCAATACAAAATAGCATAAAAGATTGGCTTGATCCTCTTGAAACAAAGGATGATGTTATCCTAATTTATTACATTGGAACAACATATATGATACCTCATTCAGACCGGCATCTTGGTAATACATATTCTCTAACCAGTGATTGCGACAATACAAGTTTTTCAAATAAGATGATAACAGATAAAGAATTTGATAGTTGGTTGGATGAACTAGATTCTGATCATATTACATTAGTGCTTGATACAGAATATGTAAATCATATGCATTCGCTCAAACAATATAAAAGGACGATTATTGGTCAGAGAGCAGTGTGTGATTTAACTCCTTTTAAATTGAATGGTAAATCGTTTAGTGTTTTGTCCTATTTTCTTATCTCTGGTTTAAAAGGAAATACAGATAAAAACCTTGATGAATGGATCTCCTTTAAAGAATTGTTTCAGTATGCAAGAAAGGCCTGTTTGAATTATTCTATTGCTTGTATAAAAGAATCCATACGACAAGGCATCCTTCAAATCAGCATTCAAATTCCTTTTATCTATGATTTTCATTTTAAAGAAACTCCCTTTTTTTCCTTGTCATTTGGCTGGCAGCAATTAACCACTGATGGGTTTGGTAAATCTTCAAATTATGCGACTAGGGGCATGGAAATTTTTAATGGTGAATTATATATTGGGACTCAAAATAATTTCCTACCGAATTCGGTCACAGAACGGGACAAGCATACTTGGTGTTGTGCGGGGTTGTTCTACCCTGATTTTTATGATTGGTTTGGGAATCTTAGTAGAATTCCTTTACGTATAATCTTTCACGTTGCAACAATTGCTAGTGAAGGATGTGAACTTTGGAAATATAACTATTCCACAGATACGTTAATCAAAGTAATTGGTAAAGATTCCATCTCTGGTATTGGTAATGGTTTTAATTATCATTTCAATGCAGCAGCTTCAGTTCTTAAAGAATTCAAAGGATATCTCTACGTTGGAACATGGAATACACCAATTGGAAGTGTACTTCATCCTGAGAGAAAAGGCTGTGAGATTTGGAGGTCCCCTGATGGCATCCAATGGGAACAGGTTGTAGGAGATCATGCACCTTATGTGCAAGGTGGGTTTGGTAATCCAGATAACATGGGTGCGTGGAGTATTGCAGAGTTTAATGAGTATTTATATGTAGGGACAATGAACTGGGATTTCTCTGATACTGGTGGGTGTGAAGTCTGGCGATCCTCTGATGGTTTGCATTGGGAACAAGTTGTCGCAGATGGATTTCGTCCATTTATGACTGAGCAAGAAAAAGAGAAGAGTGCAGTCAACACATATGCTTGGGTGATGCAGGAGTATCAAGGACAGTTGTATATGGGAACATTTAATGCCAGGTTATGGCTGTTTGATGACACAGGTACCGGCGGGCAGCTTTGGCGGACAACCGACGGAATATTGTGGGAAAAGGTTAGATTACCAGATGGGCTTTCTGGTGGATTCAAAGACGGGTTTGGTGAAGGTGAAAATTATGGAATACGCCGTATGATCATCTATAATGATGAGTTATATATTGGTGGTGCATCTAGTTTCTTACATAATCATGGTTGTGAACTTTGGAAATATAATGGAACGAAATGGACACCACTCATAAGCGATGATAATCCATTATCCAATCAGCATAAATATCTCTCCGATGGATTTGGGAACCCTATGAACAAGTATATGTGGTCAATGGTTGTCACAAGTGAGAACAAGCTATGGGTTGGAACCATGAACTGTCAAGTGTATACACCATTATTGTTCGAGCGAGGGATGGAGCATGAACTATTTGATTCAGCTACAGAAGGATGTGAGATCTGGTGTTTTGATGGAACCAATTGGAAACCAATCATTAGCAACAGAGGTGGCTTTAAACCAAATGGAATGGGTGATGCTGGAAATTTAGGTGCCCGCTCTATGATAGAGTATCCAGAAAATAGTGGAAATATCATCGTTGGAACCTTTAAATTGTTTAATCCAGATCCAAATCTACCAAGAGAAGGATGTGAACTGTGGATTAGACATGCATACAATCAGTAATCATTGTCGTATCCTCTGTTAATTATTTAAAAGGGTTGTCGAGGGAAAGAAATCTACTTGAATAAACGGAACAACCAATCCAAATTGCATTTTATAATATCCAACAATAAGTTTTGGTAAGATCCGTGTTCTACCCCAGTAGTTATTAAACCAACTACAATGTGAATTTTTGAAAAAGGCATTAATTGCATTATTGAGAAAGTCATTGTCATGTACTTTTGTTGGTAGGGAAAAGTGGTTATCAAAAAATAGTCCATAACCTTTATTTTTATCAATAACATTATGGCAAACCTCACTAGTTCCGCCTCTACTACCATTGATTATTATACCACCAGGTTTAAGAGTATATCCATATAAATTTGAGTTAATAAAATAATTTCCATTTTCAGATACAATATTATCTTTAACAGTAAACGTTGATGACTGAACGTAAATACCAATAAAATTATTGTTCGTTACCGTATTTTCTAATATTTGATGTGTTCCATTGGTTACCCAGATGCCAATATGACAATTGGTAATAGTGTTGTATTTTATGGTTGAAATGCCATCAGCAAGAATCCCATACGTAAAATTATAAAAATCTTGATTTGAAATAATACTATTATTTTCTATGACATAATTTGCGTTGGCTAATAGCGCAAGACCATAACCAAATGGTACGTCAATTAAAAAAGAATTCTTAGTTATATAGAGATTATTAGAATTGATATCGGCAAATATTCCTTTCTGATTTGTGGTAAAATCATTATCAACTAAGAAAACATTCTTTGATGCCAAACTATATACACCAATGGATCCTTGTGAGATGATACAATTTGAGATAGAAATATAATTTGAATTTGAAAGTAAAAATCGATACGATCCTTGGGAATATTTCTCGTTTTTAATGGTAAACCCAGTGACTTTTACCCTATTTCCAGATATTAGTATCGTGCTTGAACTACTTTTCCCCTCAATAATTGTTGAAGTCTTATTCTCTCCAACAAGATTTATTGTTTTTCTAATGATAATATCCTCATTATAAATTCCCTTGTGGACATATATTGTATCCCAATCAGATGAGGCATCTATTGCACTCTGAATGCTATTAAATTGAGTAATCCCCCATCCTGCAGTATTAGATTGATATGATTTATTAACATATAAAAAGGAAGAATTGAGGTAGTCTTCTCGTGTTTCCCGAACTGGCATTTCTGGGTCTCCAAGAAGATTAATTGTATAGTAACACCATCGATATGCATTATCCGTATATGCATCTGAAGCAAAGAATTCTTTTGCATATTGATTGACTCGCCCTATCTCCTCTATATTTTTAACAAAAATCTCATAGAACTGACTTTCAATAAACTCTCCTGAATATGCATGTGCATCTATATTGCTAGTAAATCCTTTTCTTGAGTTAAATAGACAAGCAGATGGACCACCGTAAGGGTTTAAAAGTAATGTTTCTGCGATACAATCATCTTTTTCAAATGAGCCGCTATTACAGGCAACAGAGGTATGAATTGGATAAAAATCGTTTTCTAATATTGATGCTTCAGAGGTAGTAAAAGCATTGGTTGGCCAGTTCAGATAGTATTTATTTTCAACACCATTTCCAGTGTGCTGAATGATAAGTGCATCATTCGTGAATGAATCCATCCATACTGATGGAGTGATAATCTCATTGACTTGATATAATTTATCTACTTGATAGTTTTCGGGGATCCATTGAGAACATTTTTCTGGTATGATTGAAGAATCAGGGACATTTTGGGTGTTAATACCTGATTGATGTAACTGAATTCTTGATGGCTTAGTACTTGTTTCATAGGTTATAACTTTATTAATAAAAGTCCCTACTTCGACACTATTTTCAACAGGTGCTCTACCAACAAATACCTCTGCAAAGAAATCAGCTTCTTCTTGATTGGAATTTGAACTATTTTCACCAAAGATATTATCTCCATCTGCATCCCATGTGCCATCTAGTCCAGCAAAATAAATATCTGCTGGTATGTTTTCATCGTGAAGCACCTCCCCCATATGATCTATGGCATGTCCCCATAAGCCTCTGTAGGGTATAACGTTAATATCGCCACCTAATAACACATAGTCTGTACCCCAATTCAAATATGCATATTTAATAAAATCACGGATTTTTTCTTGATAATCATTCCCTGAAAAAAATGAATAAATATAGGTGAGATTAACTATTTTTGCAGTGATATAATCCTGTTTATATCTGATAAATGTCTCAAAGTAGGGTTCTAAATCAGATCGAGTAATAAGTACATATTGATAATTATCTATTGAGCTAATCGTTGGGTTGAGGTGTTGAGAATACGCGCTTATCATCCCAGGATTTTCTACTTTGTTTTTTATAAGAACCTCATCGGTTGGAAGTTGTCGATATAATGAATTATCTTGTTCTGATGAAATAAGATTTATTGTAATATCTATTTGAGAACTACAAAGGAGTTCATTGTTGCTTGGATAATATTGGATTGGATAAAGGTTTAGCAGTAGTATTGCATATCCTCGAAAATATTGAATGCCAATATTTTCAACAGAACTTGAAGGATAGCACTCGATATTTTGATATATTGATTCAGCTGAACGATAGAACTCAAATTGATTGAAAAAACCACTACTTATTGATGGACTATTTGGAATTATAAGATGGTTAATCGATAATATATTGTTATCTTCATGAACATTTATACTATCGACGTTGGTATTTGGTGGGAGAAGTACCTGTATGGATTTATAGGGTAGTTGAGGAGTGTTATACTTTCGAATTGTTTTTAGATTGTTGACATCAATTCGAGTAAATGTATAACTATCCATTGTAAAATCTGATATAATTGGAGCTTCAAATGAATAAGAAAATGATATTGAAGAAGTATTTAGATTTACAGAGCCAACTGTTGCATCTATAGAGTATACGTCGGATGATGAAGTAAATAGTACAGTATCGATCTCTGGTGAAGAAGGGATATTAATTGTAAAACTAATAAATAATAACAGTATAAGATACAACTTAATCATTCCAAATGATCTGCCACGCACGTTGCACAATGCCCCTAAATTGCTTCCTATTATTATAATATAAGGAGAAGTTCAATAAATAGTTATCTGTTATTTGAGTGTTTTTCCACTGTTAAAACACAAAAATGGCCAATTTTTTATAATTAATAGGTTTTTTCATAAATAAATATATGATTCTCAAATAATTATACTATTTGAAATAGAAAAAATAAAACAAATTATTTATACGTAGCTTCTTTTTTATGTTTGGGAAAGCATGGGATATTTCACTATGTAATCCGCTAGGATGGTATGAGGATTGGTGAAAAAAAGTACAAAAAAGAAAATTGTAAGTATCGGTATTACAGGTATTTTAATAGGTTTAATCTTTTTTGTATTAGTTCCTCCTGGAACCTCTGTTTTGCTTTCAACCGGGAATCCATCCTCGAGTTCTATTACTTTGGGAAATACGGTAACATTTCCACAGGTCAATATTACCATTCGTGGTGCTGAACGTATTCCGATCACCTATGTTAATTTCTCAATATATGATAATGATACTGATAGTTTAGTTGGCTTTGTGGTGTTTAGCGCTCAAGGTGATGAACAGAGCGATTTTCCAGTAAATGCTTTTTCAATTTCATTAAATTCGACCATTCAATCTGATTGGTACCAATATGGGTATGGATATGGGTACGATGAACCAAGTGGACCTGGTTTTTCCTTTGGATATGGTTATGGATATGGTCCTGAAATTCTTACCGACATAACAATATCATATAGAATTGTATTTACCACACAAGAAACCGGTACGTTCTATGCAAAACTTCTAGTAAATTCAAGTTCTATTGACGAGACCCATATATTTGAATCAAGTGAATCAAGTACTTTTACGGTTCAAGGTGAAAATGTAAATATTTCATTAGTTGATGGCTGGAATATGATTACCATACCAGTCGATACAAATATTAATGCAAGTAATCTAGCTGAGAATATTACCGGCTGTGAAATGATTAGTTGGTTTGATGGAGAAAATCAAACGTATAAAACGTATATAGCAAATGTTCCGTTGTATGATTTTGCATTGCAAAATGGATATGGGTTATTTGCATATGTAAATCAAACAAGTTATGTTAATATCTCTGGTGGTACTATTACAAATGTATCTGTTCCATTATACAATAATTCAGATGGTTGGAATATGATTGGATGGTATAATTCAACAAGTACCAATGCTAGCAGCCTCGCTGAAAACATTAGTAGTTGTAATCTCGTATCATATTGGAATACTACAGAGCAGACATTCAAAACATATATTACTGGAGTTAGTGGATTAGATTTTGCTATTAGACAAAGTCTTGGATTATTTGTTCAAGTGAACGTTTCAAGCACTTGGTATGGCCAAGGGTAAATGAATACATATTTCTTTTTATAAATTTTATTAATATATTTATCTTTATGTTTTTATTTAAAATGCGGTTTTTGTGGTTAAATAGACAATAAAATATAAATATCATTGTTGAAAATATAATTCTATCGACAAAATAGAAATGAACATTGAGTGGGGAAACAAACAGGTGAAAATTCTATGACACGCAAAAAAAACATTCAAAGTATTGTGCTCTTATTAATAATTGGCTTATTATTACCTATGGTACCAGCAAATATACAGGCTACACCAGTTGTTATGGTACCTCATCCAATATATGGTGAGGCATACTATAATGGAAGTGGAGCTGCAGATGGCGCATATGTATTAGTCTCAAGTACATTAGGATCTGTTCATTCCTATGTTGGCCCTAGCGCAGGGTGGGGATCAGGTTTCTGGCAGGTTGATATAGGCGATCCAGGTCCAAACTGGCCAGTTGGTACGGCATTTACCGTTACTATTACAGACAACACTTCAGGGTGGGTTTCAGATACTATAACTGACACTGTAGCTTCCATATACAATGACATGGGCACTATCATTCTTAATCCACCTACACCATTATCTGGGTCAGCAACGGCAGATGGCACCTTAGTTCAAATTGGACAACCTATAAGTTTTACTGGAACAGCCTCCGGTGGCGCAACTCCTTATACTTGGGCATGGGATTTCGATGATGGTAATACGAGTTCTTTACAAAATCCAACACATTCATATAATGTAGCAGGGACATACGAGGTTACTTTTTCCGTTACCGATGATTTATCGAATATAGTAAATGATTCTATCAACATCACTGTTCTATCTTCGTTAGTAGTTTCAGCAGATGCAAGTATCACTAATGCATATATCGGTGAATCCATCAATTTCAATGGGATAGCATCAGGTGGATCAACTCCGTATTCATGGCATTGGGATTTCGATGATGGAGCATCATCAAACGTACAAAATCCAACACATCATTTCAGTAGTGCTGGTACATATAATGTACTTTTAACAGTAACAGATAATATCTCTAATATTCAAAGTGATTCGGTTTCAATAACTGTTCTTTCATCAATGAGCATTAATGCATTTGGACCATATTCTGGATTGGTATTTGAACAAATAGAATTTCAAGCAAGTGCTGATGGTGGAGTAAGCCCATATACTTTTAATTGGTCATTTGGGGATGGAACATATGAAATTGGTCAAAATGTGAATCATACATATCTTGCACCAGGCATCTATGAGGTCCTTCTTACAGCAAGAGATAATGATGGTGTCACCATCACAACAACTACGTCAGCAGCGATATCAACTGATGCGCTCATTATTGATTTAATAAGTCCAGCAAGTGCGATTGAAGGTGAATACATTCAATTTAATGTAATTGCCTCTAATGGCGTTGAACCCTATAGTTTTACCTGGGATTTTGGTGATGGCATTAGTACATCTAATCTGCAAAGTCCTACCTATACCTATACTACTGCAGGTCAATATCAAATCAGTGTTGTAGTAACAGATTATTTGAACGTATCAGCAAATGCATCTGCAACTATAACTATCGAAGTTGATCCAGATTTAACTGTTTTAATAAATGGGCCATACTCTGGTGTTGTAAATACTCCAATAGATTTTTCTGGATCTGTTCAATCAGGGACACCACCATTTTCATGGTATTGGGATTTTGGAGATAATAGTTTTAGTACTGAACAAAACCCACAACATACCTATATCTTACCAGGCCAATATACTGTAACATTACAAGTTACTGATAATCAAGGTCGTGCAGGTTCTGCAAATACAACAGTTGATGTTACAACAAATTATCCTCCAGCTAGACCTACGGTTAGTGGTACATTCAAAGGTAAAGAAAATAATAGATATTCATACACTATTTTTGCTAAAGACCCTGAAGGTGAGGATATTTATCTTCTGATAGATTGGGGCGATGGACAAGATAGTGAATGGCTCGGTCCTTATCGATCTGGTGAATATGTGAAACTATATCATTCTTGGAATGATGGAAGTTATTTAATGAAAACGAAAGCAAAAGATATTCATGGTGCTGAAAGCGAATGGACGACTAATGAGATCATTATGCCGATTCTCATTGAGCACCCTTGGTTGCATTTATTAGAGATGCTTGCGAATCGTTTCCCATTTTTGGAGCCGCTTCTAAACCTTTTTACCTTTTTACTCTCATAAAACACTATTGTATTTCTTTTTTAATTTTTTCATTTTTTAAATTGTTTGATTTTTAAAAACATATAAATAGGCTGTTACTTTTTTTCATATGGATGTGAAAATATCTTGTAGAGAGATATTTTTTTTATTTCTCTAGGAGATATAGTGATTAGTGAGGAACCATATGATACAAAATAGCAACCATCAAATACGATTATTTTTCATCACAGCAATGCTTCTTTCATCTCTGTTGATCATGAATAGCATTCCTGTTAAAGCGGTACCCAATCCTATTTATGGACAGGCGATAAAAAGTGATGGAAGTAGTGCAGATGGCGCTTATGTACTTGTAACTGATTCTAATGGAACTAGCGTACATACTTTTGTTGGTTCTGATGGTGGATGGAGCTCTGGTTGGTGGCAGGTTGATATCGGAGATCCTGGTGTCTATTGGGTAGATAATACATCATTTACCGTTCGTATTCAGATTAATGGAACTGATTGGTATACTACATCAACAGGGACAGTTAGTAGTAATGGAATAAATATGAGTACCATCACGCTCACGTATCATGGAAGTGGACCCTCACCTCCAGTACCCCCTGTACCGGTTCCACCTGTTGCAGATGCTGGTGGACCGTATTCAACGCTTGTCGATGAAATTCTTCAGTTTGATGGAAGTGGAAGTTATGATCCTGATGGAACTATAACGAATTATACATGGTTCATTGATGAACTTACCACATTATATGGAGAAAAACCAAAATATATATTCAAAAATGCTGGTAACTATAGTATTTCACTAACAGTTACAGACAATGATGGTCTAACAAATACGAATACCACAACTGCTGAAATCAAAGAACTTCCCCCTGATGTACATCATCCGGTACCTGTAATTAATGGACCCTTTAGTGCCATTATAAACGAGACTATTCTAATAGATGGATCTGAAAGCTATGATCCAGATGGTGGTTATATTACGAATTACACATGGACACTGGGAGATAATACCACAGCCTTTGGAGAAAGTGTGTTTTATCAATATACTTCTATTGGAACCTATATTGTTACATTATATGTCGTTGACAATAGTAATTTGACGAATTCAACGACGACAACAGCAACCATTTATCAGGGAAAAAATGTTGAAGAATTAAATGGGGATCTTATTGACACAAACGGTAGTGGTACGTATGATGAATATCTCAATAAAACAACTGGCGTGATTACAAAAACAAAGGAATTAGAGAACGGATCATATCTTATAGATGATCAAAATGATGGGAAATGGCACTGGATATATAATCCAGTCACGGGAAACCTTTCCCCATATCATGAGCCACCCTCACCACCAAAACCTGGCTTTCCCCTTTGGGCGATTATTACAATAATCATTGTAATTGCAATCATCATTATCCTCCTCATTCTGTTTAAATTTGATATCCTTTATTTTGAATGAGAACCATGATATGAAATTAGCTAAGGATGAAATCATAAACATCCTAAGTCCTTTTTTTTATTTTCATTGAGAAAAGAACATTAATTAGAAATGTATTGCTGATAGATGGTGGAAAGCATCCATGGATCCTGTATGTCCCTTAGATTATCGATATGGTAGAAAAGAAATCAAAACCATTTTTGGTGAACAACAACGATTGCAATACCTGCTTGATGTTGAAGCAGCGCTTGCTCGTGCTCATGCAACTGTGGGAAATATTCCAGAAGTCGCTGCCGATGAAATTACGAAAAAATCATCGGTTTCAATTGTTACTGTTGAACGGGTTAGTGAAATTGAAAAGGAAACAAAACATGATATCATGGCAGTTACACGTGCGCTTGCAGAGCAATGTAATGATGAAGCTGGAAAATTTGTGCATCTTGGTGCAACAAGCTATGATATCGTTGATACAGCAAATGCGTTACAATTCATGGATGCAACAAGCATTATCAGTCAGGAATTAAAGAAATTACGAGCGGTGCTTATTCAGTTAATTAAAAAGCATAGAAAAACAGTGATGGTTGGAAGAACCCATGGGCAGCATACGATTCCGATCACATTTGGATTAAAAATGGCTGGATATGCTATGGAAGTAGATCGTCATCTAGAACGATTACATGAGGTAAAAAGTAGAGTGCTTGTCGGAAAACTATCTGGTGCAGTGGGAACTGGTGCCGCATTGGGTGAACAAGCGCTTCAGCTTCAGTCTGAAATGTTAAAAGAATTGCATCTTGGTATAGAAGATGTATCCACTCAGATCGTGTGTCGTGATCGATATATTGAATTATTTTGTGTGCTTGCAAATATTGCTACAAGTATGGAGAAGTTTTCAACTGAGATACGTAATTTGCAGCGTGATGAAATTAGAGAGGTCGCTGAAGCATTTGATGTGAAAAAACAAGTGGGATCTTCTACGATGCCACATAAGAAGAACCCAATTACATCGGAGCAGGTGAGTGGGTTATCTCGTTTGATTCGTGGATTTTTAACTCCTGGATTTGAAAACGCTGTTCAGTGGCATGAACGGGATCTGTGTAATTCCTCGAATGAGCGGTTTATGATCCCTCATATGTTTATTCTCACGGATTGGGTGATTTTTCAGATGACTAAAGTGTTTTCCAATTTGCAGGTGTATCCTGATCGAATGAAACAGAATATGCAGATATCCCTTGGTCTTCCTATGGCAGAAGCTGTAATGACTGCGCTTATCAAGAAAGGAATGGGTCGAGGCGATGCTCATGAGTTGATGCGTACCATTGCTCATGATGCTGCTGCTCAGAAGAAAACGTTAGAGGAAATGTTTTTGGAAAAGACGAAGAACAATCCTATTTTATCAGAAGAAGAAGTCTCTGAAGTGGTTCTTCCAAAGAATTATCTTGGTGCAACAGATGAGATTATTGATCGTGTGCTTGTGAAATTAGAACGCCGATAAATCTAAGAGAAACTTTCAGGTCGATTCTATCGAAATATCCATAAAGAAGGTCTGCTATTCAGGGTCTTGTATGGATAAAATAGAAACATTGACTCAAAATACTGTTGAAGTTGTTACTATTGATGAATTACAAAAGGTGTTTGCTAAACCAAAACCACATGGATATATTGGTTTTGAGCCCTCTGGAACTGTGCATCTTGGTTGGAAGATTTGTACGAATAAGATTAAGGATTTTCTTATGTGTGGTTTTGATTTTACTGTTTTACTTGCTGATTGGCATGCCTATATTAATGATAAGCTTGGTGGAGATATTAAGAATATTCAGCTCTGTGGTCGATACATGGAGGATTGTTTTGAGGCGATGGGTGTTGGTAAGAATCAGGTTCGTTTTACATATGCAAGTGATTATGTGGGTGATCCTAACTATTGGGAATTAGTATTACGGAGCGCGAAAGCTACTTCTGTTGCTCGGGTGAAACGGGCGATGGATATCATGGGTCGAGATGAGGATGAAGCGGAACGGGATCTTTCTAAGTTGTTTTATCCTGCGATGCAGGTATCAGATATTTTTTATTTACAGGTTGATGTTGCGTATGGTGGTATGGATCAACGGCATGCACATATGCTTGCCCGTGATGTCTCTAAGAAGTTGGATAAGAAGCCACCGGTTGCGATTCATACACCTTTGTTAACGGGTTTGCAGGCAGGAAGTAGGATGAATCCGATTGAGGTGAAGATGAGTAAGAGTAAGCCGGATTCTATGATCTCTATTCATGATATTCCTGATGTTGTGAGAAAAAAGATGAAAAAGGCGTATTGTCCTGAGAAACAGGTGGAGGGAAATCCTATTCTTGAAATGTGTCGTTTTGTGGTGTTTCCTGAGTTGGTAAAGGAACCTTTTTTGATTCAACGACCTGAGAAATGGGGTGGTGATTTAGAGTTTCATACATATGAGGATCTTGAGGAGTCTTTTGTGTCTGGTGGTGTGCATCCGCTTGATGTTAAAACGACGACTGCTGAGTATATTAATCAGATTCTTGCACCGATTCATGATTATTTTGAGAAGCATCCTGATCGGTTAAATGAAATGCAAGAAAAAGGTATAATTCATCTATAAATAGATATATTTATGTATTATAATTGAAATACATATTGATATACAATTATATATATTATTAGTATCATTTTTGATATATTTTATGTATATATTTTTTAAAAAGAAATTTAACGGTAACAAACTTAAAGAGCCTTATTTAACTGCCCATCCCAAACATTTCCTATATCAAAATACAAATAGTATGATACAACATAGATCTTTTACCATGATCAAATGAATTTATGAGTTGAATGAGTTATCATATAATCCTAAAGGTCAAGGTAGTGAAAATAATAAATAATGTAACTAAAAAAAGAGATGCATAAACAAAAAAAATTTTTAAAAAAAGGAGGGAAAAAAGTGTTGTATTACTTGCAGTCTAATCCCAACTTACAAAGGGAACCCATCCGTCAATAATAAAATACTCCCCATCAATAGGTTGTTCTATAGCACTACCCCAAAACACGGGGATATGAATCGTTACTGATTCCTGTGGTAAAACTGGTTCTATACTACCTATTCCAGTCATCTGAGCAAAGAGTGTTGTAAAAAATGGTGCAATAGCCGTATCACTATCCGAATCACTGTTCGGGTTTTCAATAATAATATCAATATTAGTTAGCATTCCATATGGTGCAGACTCATAATTATCAATGATTTCTCGAACCATCTCTGAATCTAAATCGAGTTCTATATATACCGCGCTAAATAAAGCGCTTCCAGAGGTGTTTGAATTGATATTACATTGGGTGTCTTCTTCTGCTGTTATTGTCGGTAACAACAGCATAATAACCATAATCGCTATTATAAAAATAGCCATTTTCTTCAAATAAATTCCTCCATATGAGTAAATTATGTTATCTTATTAATATTTTTGGTTTACATGTATGTTCAAACACAGGATGTTTGATGTAAAAACCAGACTCAAATTGATATAAATATTCAAGACCAAATGTTGTATATTATTATTTTTTTTGAAAACGATAAATAAATAGGCGTTCATCATGAAATCGATAGGTTTTTATCTTTTTATGGACAAGATCAGTATTTCTTAGTAAGTTCTGTAGGCTTTCACTACTAGATTGAGAACTTATAAGAGTAATCGCAAAACCAGTATCAAAAAGATGTGTTTTTAAACCTTGAATAAATCGTTTTGTTTGTGTAAGTCCATCTTTCCCACCAAGTGTTGCAACATCTAACCAATATGAATTTGGTAAAGGGGCTTGAGAACATTCGGGAAGATATGGTGGATTGAAGATGATCCGGTCAAAACGTTGATCCTGTTTCACTGCTGAGAACATGTCAGATTGTATAATCTGAACTGAACCTATGAGTAGATGTTGATTTTCTTTAATGTTTTTTTGAACAAGTGTGATGGCATAGGGATTGATATCTGTACAAAGAACTGATGCTCCTTCTGCTGCACATGCAAGAGCGATAAGTCCACAACCTGTTCCTATTTCTAAAACAGTATGCTGGGAATCAACATCAAGGGAATCCAATAAAAAAAAGCTGTCCTCAGCCGGCTCATAGACTTCAGGATGAAGAGAAATATGGAGATTTTTATAATGAAATGATGGTTTATTGTTGGTCATATGTTATTGGTTATATGATGTGTTGTTCACTTTAAAACTTAATGGGATAAAAATAAAAAAAAAAGAAAGGTGTTATGTTGGTTTAGTTGATAATGATAATTGGACCGATGATAAACCCAGTATAAGTTCCGGTGACTTTATCAGCATTTGATGCAGATGTTGCTACATTGATTTCTATAGGACCAATACCTAAAAGATATCCTGCTTCAGCAGTGTTTTCTACCTTTATTTCTCCTGATGCAAGCGTTGATCCACAGGAGCTACATCCAGTACATGCATGTGTGAGATCAATGTTATTAAATAATCCTCCAGTAACGCTTGTGGTAACAGCTATTTTTTCAGCGGTCACATCTCCAACATTTTTTACGGAAACAACAACGGATGCAAGAGATCCTTTCACTTCTACGATTTCTAAAGTTGTATCATCTGCTAGCGTAATTGGTTGTATTGCTAGTATTACTCCAAGCAGTATAAGTGTTATACAAATGATTTTTATCTTCATATAATTCCCCTTTTTAACAATTGTTATCTAATAATGAAACATCCTATTTAAATATTTTTCTTTCAATATTTTCGTATCCATTATAATCCTATAAGAAAAAAAAGGTTAAGAGATAACAAAGGGTAACTTACCATTTATCTTTCATATACTCCTTCATTGTTTTAACAGCATCTAAAGAGATCATGGACAGATCAAGAGGAGTAACAGAGATTGCTCCTCTATACATTGCATAGAGATCTGTTTCTTTTTTCATATCTGTATATTCTACTGGTGGAACTACATGTGTTATTTGTTTTTCTGATACTTGAAATAAGGGCCCATATCCTACATCAAATGGAATTGTTATTTCAAGAGTAGATGATATCGTTGCTTGATAGGGCATGTTCACTGAGAATATTTTTTTTGTTAAGTTACTTTCAAGAAGGGTCCTAGAGAGTTTTTGTGCGATTTCTGCAGCTGAATGAAAGAGTGGAACTGATGTTTTGCTGTAGAGATCATGAGTTCTTCTTATATCCTTAGGTATGGAGAGTGAAAAAGCAATTGAGGGAATGGATGCGAGTGTTGCTTCCATTGCTGCTCCAATGGTGCCTGAACTAAGTAGTCGAGCGGTACCAATGTTTGTTCCTAGATTGATTCCTGATATTACGGCATCAGGACGGGAGTTCATGATGTGATATAATCCGATTTGTACGCAATCAGCAGGTGTTCCATTGATGGTATATAGTTCGAATCCTTCATAGGATAGTGGTGTGATCTTTAATGTGTCATATGCGGTTACTGCTTTTCCAATCCAGCTTTTCTTTGTACTTGGTACGACTGCTATGATATGATACTCTTTAGATAATGCTTGCAATAAGGAGACATATCCTGCTGATGTATATCCATCATCATTGGTGACAAGGATTGTTTTCATCATCCGTGCATATTTTCTTGGGTTTAAAAGAGTTGTAGCCTTATTCTCTGATATTCGTCTGATTTATATAGATGATCTTCATCAATAGGTCCTATTATGATCGTGAAAACGGGGAAGGATTTTGATGTCATCATTATATCAGCGGAGTATTATGATGATCATCCACTTTCTCCTGCAGGTATTATCGCTCGAGTCCTTGATTCTAAAGGTTATACTGTGGGCATTATTGAAAAACCTGAGACGAAACAGGATTTCTTAAGACTACGATCACCGCGTCTCTGTTTCTGTGTGGTCACGGGTTCAATGGATAGTATGGTTCATAATTTTACTCCTTTAAAAAAAGAAAGGATAAAGGATGCGCATAGTCGTATTTCAAGGATACCAAACAGGGCACTTCTTTTTTATTGCAATAAGATTAAACAATATCATAAAGGAAGCATCATTATTATCGGCGGTATTGAAGCATCTCTTCGTCGTTTTGCTCATTATGATTTTTGGGATAATAATCTTCGGCGTAGTATTCTTCTTGACTCGCGAGCGGACATTCTTGTGTATGGGAATGGGGAGATTCAACTTATTGAGATCATGCATAGGTTGAGACAGGGAAAGGAGCTCCTTGGCATCAATGGTACCTGTATAGTGAGTAAAACACATGATGATTCATTTATTGATCTGCCCTCATTTGAACTGGTGAAAGAGAACAAAAAAAAGTTTTGTGAAATGCAAAGGTTATGCTCAAATGATGTGAATCTTGCTCAGGAATATACAAATAATTATGTGCTTCAATTCTCCTATCCACCGTATAGCTCCAAGGATCTTGATTGGGTGTATTCATTATCGTTCTCTAGAAAGATGCATCCTTCCTCACATTTGAAAATGGCACAATTTTCTGTTGTAACTCATCGAGGTTGTATTGGTGCATGTCATTTTTGTGCACTCTCCCTTCATCAAGGCTCTCGGATTATTTCTCGATCAGAGGAAAGCATTCTTTCTGAGATTACCAACCTAACGAAACATCCCAAGTTTAAAGGGTACATAGATGATCTTGGTGGCCCATCAGCAAACATGTATCGAATGGAATGTAAAAAAAAACATAGAGATTGTAACAATGATTGTATTCATTGTGCATATCTTGATACTTCTCATATACATTTAATAAATTTACTGAAGAAAGCTCGCTCTATTCCTGGTGTGAAAAAGGTGTTTGTGAGAAGCGGAATTCGATTTGATTTAGCATTCAAGAATCCATTCTATCTTCAGGAATTATCAAAATATCATATATCTGGAGGTTTAAAGATTGCACCTGAACATTGTTCACATTCTGTGCTAGAGGCTATGAATAAAGATAATAACGTATTAGATACGTTCATTAACCTATTCCACCAATTCAATGAAAGTAAGAGACAATATTTACAATATTATTTTATGATCGGTCATCCCGGAGAATCTCCTAATGAAACAAAGCAGTTAGTACAAATGATTAAGAAAAAGAAATTGGAAAACGTCCATCAGTTCCAATTATTTACCCCTACGCCAATGACGGTTTCAACATGTATGTATTGGACTGGGTATAATCCTTTTACAATGGATAAGATTTTTTGTGTTCATGATTATCATACAAAAAAGATCATGAAAAAACTGATGCTTGTAACAATTCTTGAAAAAAATAAAAAAGGTAAAAAAGCGTCAGGAAATAAACAGAATGATATCATGAGTATGTAACCTATATATAGGTGTTTACAATGAAAAAATCATCATATCCTCTTAACCATATTACTCTTGAAGAATATACAAAATCTGTAAAAAAACGCAATAGACTTCGCTGGAGTGTTACTTTTTTGTTTCTCTTTATCACTTTATTTGTGACAACATTACCGCTTTATCTATCAATTGATCCGTTTCTAGCAGGTATTATTGATGGAATCACCATTATCGTTGGACTAATATTCATTTTTATTGCTCTTTTATTTCCCCTAAAAAAGAGAATTCAACCTATAAAACAATCAAAAGAAATCAAAAAACCACTCAATACATCCGGAGTTCAGAGTTCATATTATCAAGAAGTTCCAGTAAAGGTTGCAATATATACAATAATACCTCTACTGATTATTTTTGGTTTCACTATTGTTTTCCTTTATCCTTACGCTGGTATTCTATGGGCCCTTATACTTGTTGCAATGCTTATATGTTTACTGAGCATGCTTTGGTTTTTCGGATCCATTGAATTTTTCATTTCAAATAAGATACTACTTATTAAATTTGGTTTTATAAAAGAAACAATACCTATTCATGATATCAATGATATCAAGGAAACAACAATTCATCCATTAAAGGATTATATGGGATATGGATACCGGATTGGTTCAGATGGATCAATTGGATATATAGGATCTGGATCAAAAGGTGTACGTTTGTTGTTGAAGAATAATGCAGTTTATGTATTAACACTACCAAATTCAAATGAATTTAAAAGATCTATTGAAACACAAAGGTAAGAATCATCATTTATATTAATAATTTCAATTCCCTTTTTTCAATAACTATTTAATATAGCCCGCTATTGCAAAGGATTAGGTGAGCACAGTTGGATGAAATAACAATAGTGGATGTTGCACCACAAAAAGTTATTGGAAAGAGGAGAAAAGGGAATTATACTGATCTTGCTGATTTAATACCAGAAGTCTTTGAATATGTTGATACCAATAATATTCAAATCCAAGGTCCACCAGTCTATCTCTGTCATGAAACATCAGTTGATGCAGTTGAACAGGCAAATACGCAAGGAACCGCAGATTTAGAAGTTGCCATACCGATAACTGGCGAAGCTTCAGGAAATGAGGAGTATCAATGCTATGATATTCCTGGTGGAAAAATGGCAAAGATTCTGCATAAAGGACCCTACGAGACGGTCGGTGAAACCTATGATAAATTATTCAGATGGTTAGGTCAGCATCAGTATCAAATCACCGGGCCACTTCGAGAGGTTTACATCTCCGATCCTTCAGAGGTAGCACCTGAAGAACTTCTCACAGAAATCTATGCACCGATAGCATAGATCTTTTTTCTTTTTTCTATTTATAAATTAGGAGTCTTTTGGGAAAAATCATATATATCATTACTCCTGATAATAGCTTTAATGTCAATGAAAAATGTTATACATATTATTTTTATTTGCTTTCTCTTAATTGGAAGCACTCTTTTTCTCACTGGATGCCTGTCTAAAAGAGAATCCATTCTAGTGGATAGTCTTGAGAGATATTACACCATCCATGTTCCTGAGAGCTATGATGCGCTTACACCGGTTCCGTTGGTTCTTGTATTTCATGGAGGTGGTGGTAATCCTGATAATATCGCTCGAACAACTGGGATGAATGTAAAAGCTGATACTGAGGGTTTTATTGTGGTGTATCCTGATGGGACTGGGCGATTTAAAAATAGAATTCATACATGGAATGTGGGTTTTTGCTGCGGGTATTCTTTGGAGAACAATATTGATGATGTCCTGTTTATTGATACTTTAGTGCAGCATCTTAAAAATCAATATACTATTGATGAGAATCGGATTTATGCAACTGGGATGTCCAATGGCGGGATGATGACGTATCGTGTGGGAGCTGAACTCTCCAATGTTTTTGCTGCGATTGCCCCTGTTGCTGCTCAAATTGGTGGTCAGGCAACGGAGGAAGAAATACTTTGGAGGATTCCTCAACCTGATTATCCTGTATCTGTGATTGCATTTAATGGGATGAATGATTCACGGGTTCCCTATGATGGTGGAAGACCCGCAGATAATGATACCCATGTGTTTTCATGGTTGAGCACAAATGAATCAATTCAATTCTGGGTTGAACACAATCATTGTAATATAATTCCCTCTCAGAATACGACTGCAGAAGGAAATGTCATCATTGAAACCTATACAAATGGAACAAACAACACTGAAGTCGTGCTTTGTACCATTGTCGACGGTACTCATTCCTGGCCAGGAGGTCAAAAAGGACATAAAAAAGGAGCGGAACCAACAATGGATGTAAATGCAACTGATATGATGTGGGAGTTTTTTATAAATCATCCGAAACAAAGGTAAAAACAGTATATTTCTTAAGAGAAAAGGGAATTAATTAGTATATTGAAAGTTTAAAGAAAAATATTGAAGATATATGCAAGTACTAATATTTGTGGTACTGTGATAAGTGGAAGAAATAATGCTGCTCTTTTTCCAATATTGCTCCATATCAATCCTATTTCTGTATAATCTGTTGCTACTCCTGCCATAAGAAACGTAAAGCTATTACCAAAAGCACCCGTTTGTTGATAGATTTCAAATGCAAGTGGTGCACTTCCTTCAGAGCAGACTTCAATGATGGTTGCAAAAACAAGAGTGATAAGTAATCCAAGAACGGTTGGTCCAAGATAGACAATGAATAGTTCTTGAGGGATATATGCTTGTGCAAAAGAAGCCATGATCATACCAATGAGTAACCACCAGAGCACCATCTTTGTCAGCGCCCATGATCCCTTGAGGGTTCCAGAAAATGCATGAGATACGTTTTGTTTAGTATAAGTAAATGCATGCCATCGTTTTTTAATATCTTTTATAATCGAAAAATCTGCATGCACAGGAACATCTTTCCCTAGTGTGCAATGGCGACATTCAACAAGTCCTTTTTTCTCAAGTTGAAGATAGATAAGCCCTGTAGTAAATGCAATGAATAATGCTGAGAATACGATTAAACCAGCTTTTAAACCAAAGAATCCAAAGAGAAGAACTGTGATGGGAAGATTTGCCCAGGGTGATGCAAGTAGAAATGCAACAACCGATGAGGTGTTTGCTCCCTTTTTGTATAATTCAATGGCGATAGCAAGGATCCCATGGGAGCAAGCGCTCATGAAGAATCCAAAGATGATTGAATACACAATGGTTCGTTTTCTATGTCGTGAGAGATATTTTTCAATGTACGTTCTTGGGATGAAATAATCAATGATTCCACCAAGAAAGAATCCAAGGAGAATTGCCCACCAAATCATTGAAAAATAGTCGATGAATGCTTGAAAAAATGGTTGTCCAATTGGAAGAACGGCAGTGACTGTAAGTAACAAAACCGTTATTAATACAATAATGTAAATTTTTTCTTTATACCATGGAGTATTTGGCTTAACTGCACAACTAGGACATGGCGTTTGTTCTAACGTAATTCCCTGTTTTTTTTCATATTTTTTAATACAATAGTCACTACAGAAATATTTTCCATGGGCAGGAATGGTTCCTTGCATGCCACAGATAGGATCTATTCTATCAATGTTTTTTTTCTTCATGTGATATGAATCCTTATATATTATGTATCCTAGCTTAAAGGATTATGAAATGAGTAGTATTAATGTTTTCTAAGCAATTAATAACATGAAATAGTAGTAGAATATCTTTTATAGATACTAGTATTACAACACATAGATGGGTGATAATGGAAAAAAACATGGATTGCAGAAAGAATTAGGATTACTTGAGTTATTTTGTATTGCTTCAGGAGCAATGATTAGTTCAGGATTATTTATTTTACCAGGTATTGCGTTTTCACAAACTGGACCAGCTTTACTTTTATCATATGTAGTTGCAAGTCTATTAGTGATCCCTCCAATGCTCTCAAAGGCAGAGCTTGCAACAGCTATGCCAAAAGCCGGTGGAACCTATTTTTTTATCGACCGAAGTATGGGTCCATTAATGGGCACGATAGGTGGTTTTGCATCATGGTTCTCTCTTGCATTTAAAAGTGCATTTGCTTTAGTAGGTATAGGAGTCTTTGCATTACTGTTAAACCCTGGTTTTACTGAACTGCAAATGAAGTTAATCGCTGTTTTTTTTTGTATTGTGTTTACAATCATAAATATATATGGAGTGAAACATAGTGGAAAAATTCAAATCTATATGGTCCTTGGATTGCTTTCTCTTCTCTTTGTTTATATCATAACGGGTTTATTTTACGTGCAGCCCATGAATTTTAATAATTTTTTGCCCTTTGGTGTTGGTTCCATTTTTTCAACCGCTGGTTTAATCTTTGTTTCATTTGGAGGGTTAACAAAGATTTGTAGTGTATCTGAAGAATGTAAGAAACCAGGGTATTCAATTCCTAGGGCAATGTTTCTCTCATGGTTTATTATTTCAATAGTCTATATTTTAGTGATTTTTATTACCATTGGCGTATCTAATCCTTCTGATTTAATGCATACTCTTACTCCAATTTCTTTGGGTGCAAATTCAATACCTTTGCTTGGTGGAGTTGGTGCAGCCGTTATGGCGATTGCTGCTATTTTATCTTTTGTTACAACTGCAAACAGTGGATTACTAGCCGCATCTCGTAATCCAATGGCTATGGGTAAGGATCGATTAGTTCCCCATAGCTTTGCATATATTTCAAAACGGGGTACTCCGACGTTTTCTATTATTTTTACTGCAGCATTTATGATACTTGTGATTCTGTTTCTTGATTTGGAAAGCCTTGTGAAAACGGCTTCTCTTCTGAAGATTTTACTGTTTCTTTTTGTTATTTTATCGCTAATCATCATGCGGGAGAGTAAGATTCGTCATTACCGTCCGGTGTTCAAATCACCCCTTTATCCCTGGCTTCATATTGTGGGAATTAGCGGGCTTATTTTCTTGATTATCGAGATGGGTGCCCTTCCTATGATTCTGGTTTGTGTTTTTATTCTCATTGGTTTTCTTTGGTACTGGTTTTATGCTCGGGATAAAATTTGGAGGGAATTTTCATTATTACATGTTCGTGAGCGTATCACCGGAGAGAAAACAACGACGCATATGACTGATGGAGAGTTACGAGATATTCTAATTTGTCGTGATGATATCGATGAGCAGCGTTTTACAAAGCTTTTGAACAAGTGCCCTATTCTTGATTTGTATAAGTATCTTGCACCACAGAAACTGTTTAAAAGTGTGGCAAAAGAGCTTGAATCACGGTTGCATCTTTCTCAGAAGCAAATATATAAATTGTTAAAAAAACGAACTGAGGAATCAAATGTTGTGATAACCCCAGGGACTGCTATTTTTTCACATTATATTAAAAATCGGAATACCTTTGAGATTCTTGCTGTTCGAACTAGGAAAGGATTAATGATTTCAAAAGATATTGATCCTATTCATAATTGTTTTATTATCGTCGCCTCACCCGATCAAGAGAGTTATCATATGCATTCCATTATGTGGTTGACAAAGATTACAGAACATCCTGATTTTCATAAGAATTGGATGATGGCACAAAGTATTCAGGATTTACGTAAAATACTGTTAGATGCTTGGGAGAGTCAGTGTAAAAAATAGTTATTTATGATTTTAATGTTCTATAGATTTTACCACAATGAGGGCAGACGATGAATTGACAGGGGATGACATGTTGACAATGGGGACATAAATTATATGATTTTTTCATCATTTTTTTCACCTACTTATATCTGTTTAAGATTACTTCCGCATTTTGGGCATTTCTTTTTACTGATTCGAAAGACCTTAAGACATCTTGTACATTCAACTAACATATTACACCATTCCATGCTAAATTTTAGCATGTTAATGTTTATCATTAATAGTATATATAGTTTTCCTGAAAAATCGACAAAAAATTGAATAATCATGAAAAAATACCGATAAAAGAATATACCAATTCAGATAGAACCACTATTTTAAATGTATGCCGCCATAGATGCTGTAAATGAATATTCTCAGCATTCTTAAATGTAAAAGAATACTAATTTACGATATATGCAGCTTTAGTCTCTTGTAAATAATTTATAAATTCATGATTTATTACAAATAATATGTCAGAGATCAAGCGGAATTGGGATTTGTTATCAGATGAAAAAAGAAAAATTATTATTGACGAAATAATTTATTTTTTTGATACTGAACGAAATGAGAAAATAGGTATAATTGCAGCAGAACAAATCCTTGATCAATTCCTTCAAACCATTGGATTGGAACTATATAATAAAGGCATAGAAGATTCAACATTATTCTTGAAAGATAGATTTGACAATAGTATACTGGATATAGAGTCATTATTAAAAAAATAAAATCATTGTATAACACTCAATGTTGATTCATTAAAATATTTCTGAAGATATCTAAGGTGATTTCAAGAAAATCATAATTTTCTAGCATATAGATAGCTTTCAATTGTTGATGGAATAATGTAAATAATAGGTAATGACGAAAATAAAGAAATCAAGATTAGATTATCATCAAAAGCAATGCCTCCAATAATAAACAAGGGTATTGAACAAATAAGAAATCGCTTTGCTCCAAATTCATTAATTTTATACCATAACTCCTCAGATTGAAAGGAGTTTTAAAATCAATCACTAAATATCATATTCATTTTTATTAATCCTTTTTTCAAGTGTATAAACAGTAAAATCATTAAAAAAGCAATCAGACAGTTTTCAAATCCTAACAAAATATTGATTTGCATCGCGATACAATTCATTTCTAATTATGTTGCAGTATTTATGCGCAAAGCCTTTTCAATAGAAAAATATAAATATCCAAAACACGTATATATACGTGTTAAGACGTATATTGGAGGATACATATGGTCAAAGGTAAAAACATTGGATTAGCATTACTAGGCATAGGTATCATAGGATTGATTATTTATGCAATCATACAAGGTTATATGGAAATCATCCAGGCAGAGGATTATATCATTGGATCACTCATTGGTATCATCATCATTGGATTTCTCACAATTCTAATATCAGTTATTAGAGAACAAAGAAAAGATACGAGTAAAACAATGGAAAAAATAAATAAGGAGGATCTCAGACCATGATTTTAACAAATGTAGATTTTATTCCAGGGAAAGAAATCAAAGAGTATCTCGGACTAGTACGTGGAAACACTGTTCAAGCAAAAAACATAGGAAAAGATATAAAAGCAGGGTTTAGAAACATCGCTGGTGGAGAAATTAAGGAATACACTAATATGCTAGCTGAATCAAGAGAAATCGCTCTTGAGCGGATGAAAGAAAAAGCGACCGAGTTGAATGCAGATGCAGTTATTAACATTCGATTTATGACCTCATCTATTATGGGTGCTGCAGCAGAAATTCTAGTATATGGAACCGCAGTGAAATTAAAATAAAATTTGAATACATAGATTCATTTGATGAAGATACTGTCATAATAAAACATTGGATAGATACCATGAACAAACAAATAAAACAATCTGGAATCATCATTATAGGAATTAGTCTTTTATCAACCATTTTAAGTGGTTGTACCAGCCCAGAAGATACAAACACGAAACCATCAGAAGATATAAATTTAAAAGCCAAGGCAACAAACATGGTTGAAAACCTATCAAAGAGCAATTATCAAATCGTTTTTGATAACTTCAATGATGAAATGAGATCAGTTTTTCCAATACAAGACCTTGAAGCAGCTTGGACATCTCTCATAAAGAGCTATGGATCCTATCAAGAAATAAAGCAAATAAGAAAAACCAATGAACAAGGATATGAAATCGTATATGTCACCTGTTCATTTTCAACATTAGGAAACCTCGATCTTAGATTTGTCTTTGATTCAGAGAATAAAGTTGCAGGATTTCAATTTGTACCAACACAAACAGAAACAGAGTATACAATACCATCCTATGTAAACGCCTCTAAATTCACAGAAGAAAATGTGAGTATTGGAGATGAGCCTTGGCTTCTTCCAGGAACAATTTCCATTCCAAATGGTACTGGTCCTTTTCCTGCAGTAATTCTTGTACATGGGTCCGGGCCAAATGATAGAGATGAGACCATTGGACCAAATAAGCCATTTAAGGATCTTGCATGGGGCCTTGCTTCAAATAGTATTGCTGTGCTTCGTTATGATAAACGAACCAAGGTATACCAAAATGAAATGGCTCAGGATAGAAATCTCACCCTTAAAGAAGAGGTTCTTGATGATGTCGCTCATGCAATAGCATTTCTTGAAAATCATTCCTCCATTAATAAAAATAATATTTATGTTCTTGGTCACAGCCTTGGTGCAATGATGGGACCACAAATAGCGTTAGATAATGATAACATCGCTGGGTTGATACTCCTTGCAGCTCCAGCACGAACATTAGAAGATCTAATTTTAGATCAAACAGAGTATCTTGCAAATCTTGATGGATCAGTAGATGAAAATGAAACACAGGCAATTGAAACCATTGAAACACAGGTCCAAAAGATAAAAACCTTAGATATTGAAGTTGAGGAAGTAGTACTAGGGGCGTATAAAGCATACTGGACATATTTGCATAACTATAATCAGGTTAAAATCGCGCAAAATCTAAGCATTCCTCTTTTGTTTCTACAGGGAAAACGTGACTATCAAGTATCCTATGAAAAAGATTTTTTGATATGGCAACAATTTGTCTCAGAGAAACAAACTGTTACACTGCAAAGTTATGATTCATTGAATCATTTATTTATTGTTGGAAAAGGAAAACCCACAAATACAGAATATTTAGCCTCGGGTCATGTTGATGAAACCATCATTAACGATATTGTCAGTTGGCTCCTATCGATGAAAGCATAAAAGGATGAAAAAATTACTATGAAAAAAGTGACTATTACTTTAAATGATGACATCTGGAACTGGTGGAAGAAAAACCCATGGATTAATCTATCCCAATTAACTGAACGAGAACTGCATCGAATCCGTAGCCTTGAAGAACGCACATTAGGTATATGTCCAAAATGCGGGAATGAGAAATTAAAATTTGATGGAAAAAAATATCGTTGTTCAAAATGTGGATTTGAGTATAAATAAAGAATCTGGTGGAGTGTTCAATGAATTATATATTAATGATCATTGGATGTATCATTGCAATTATTGGTATCGGTGCTTTGATAAATCCCTTTTTTTCCCGTTTAATAAATTTACCTGGCAATCCTTCAACAATAAAATCAGTATTAACCATCCTTATTGGATTTATTATTATCATTGTAAGTATCACATCAAATTTGATATAATTTATGAAGAAAAAATTTAATAACTATGTCTGAAAGGTGAAAGATATGATGATTACAACAACGGAGAACATCCCTGGCCGAGACGTAAAAGAAGTCCTTGGAATAGTGTTTGGAAGTTGCGTTCAAACAAAACATGTTGGAAAAGATATTGGAGCAGGTCTTAGAAGTGTTGCTGGCGGGGAGGCAAAAGGGTACACGGAACTCATGGAGGAATCACGTCGAATGGCTATGCAGCGAATGATACAGGATGCAAAACAATTAAATGCGGATGCAGTTATTGGCATGCGGTATGCCACTGCGCAAACCATGCGCGGGGCTGCTGAAATTATTGCATATGGCACTGCGGTACGGACCTTCTAAATAATACCAAGAGGAAAGAAAATATGAGCACTGTTGAAGTGAAGAATTTCGTTAAAAAATATAAAGAAACCGAGGCAGTTAAAGGTATTAACTTCTCGATTGAAGAGGGAGAGATCTTTGGCCTCATTGGACCGAATGGTGCTGGAAAAACAACTGCACTTCGTACCTTAGCAACATTACTTCAGGTCACTGAGGGATCAGTTAAAATTTTAAATATTGATATTCAAAAAAATCCAGAGGACGTACGGAAATTTATCAGTTATTTACCGGAGGATGCTGGAGCGTATAAGAATCTTTCTGGTAGGCAATATCTTCAGTTTATTGCAAATTTTTTTAGTGAAGTAAAACCAAAACCTCTCGTTGAGAAAGGGGTACAAATTGCCAATCTTGGGAACCGGATTGATGATAAAATAGATACCTACAGTAAAGGGATGAAACGACGGTTGTTGATTGGAAGGGCCTTAATGATCCAACCAAAACTAGCGATTCTAGATGAACCAACCTCTGGTCTTGATGTCCGCAACGCTCAAGAAATCCGATCAATCATTAAAACAAATGCTTCAATGGGTACTACGTTTCTGATTTCATCTCATAATATGCTTGAAGTGGAATTTCTTTGTGATCGTATTGCGCTTATCGCTGAAGGCCTCATTGTTGAAGAAGGAAAGCCTAAAGATTTAAAAGAAAAATATAATGCGGAAAATATCGAGGAAGTCTTTATGAAGGTGGTGTCATGAGCGCACTTGGAAATATTCTTCGAAAGGAAATAAAAGAGCTGCTCACTCCTGCAACGATTCTTCCTATTGTGTTAATCACGGTTATCTTTGGAGCGATTGGAAGTACTATGGGTGGAATTGATGATGAGGTGCATAAAAAACCAATTATTGGTCTTATCAATGAGGATAATAGTAGTTATTCATCCATTGTCACCAATGTTTTTTATACACATGCAGATGTTGTTTTTAATGGAACCTCATCTTCAGAAAAACAAGAGGGAATTAAAACTGTTAAAGACCATAAAGGTACTGCGCTTTTGACGATTCCGAGTAATTTTAGTTCGAATCTTTTAGAGCAGCAGAAAGCATATATCAATATTTACTGGATAATTGAAGGAACTGGTATTTTTGATTCTTTTCCCTCTGCATCCGTTGAAACACTGTTGCAATATGCAGAGTATAATATTTCCACATATATGATCAAAGCAGCAAATGCATCATCAAATGCAACGCTGATTCTTTCTCCAGTTCGAGAAACACAGACTACAGAAATCAAAGGACATGAATATGTTGGTATTTCTCCAGGTGAAATCACCGCGCTTCTTGCCACACAATCAACAACCACACCAATTGTGATGATGATGATTATCATTATTTCTGGCGGTATGGTCATTTCATCTATGGCTCTTGAAAAAGAGAACAAGACCCTTGAAACACTACTCACGCTGCCTGTAAGTCGTGGGAGTATTGTCACGGGTAAGATTGCTGCTAGTGCTATTGTTGGGCTATTACTCGCTTTAATCTATATGGTTGGAATAGGGTATTATATGGCATCCTTTACCTTTGAGGATCCTTCTGGAGCCTCATCGTTTTCGTTATCTCTTACCCCTCTTGATTTGACTCTTGTTGGTATCTCCTTATTCATCACGCTTGTTGCGGGCTTATCTCTCTGTATGCTTCTGGGTACAATGGCGAAGAACTATAAGAGTGCACAAACGCTTACTGCGCCAATTACTATGCTTGCTATTTTCCCTATGCTTCTTACGATGTTTACTGATTTTAACACACTTCCTACTGCGTTGCAGGTTATTGTGTTTGCAATACCTTTTTCACATCCTATGATGGCACCGAAAGCTCTTATCTTTGGGGAATATTGGTTGGTAATAGCGGGAATTATCTATGTTACCATTTTTGCTGTTGTTGTGATTCTTTTAATCATTTGGGTGTTTAAAACAGATCGATTAATCACTGGAAGCAATATATCACATAAATTCTTTAAACATCGGCTGAGAAGATAATTTTTCATAAAGCACTTCTAAATAATCCTTAGAAGATATATTCAATGAGAACAAGAATTCCAAGTATGGTAATAATAACACCAATAATTCGACCAAGGAGATCCTCATTAATTCGATTAGCAGAAAGTGATCCTACTGTGGCTCCAATGATTGCACCAAGACCTGCAACGATAGCAACAGAGAGGAGAATATCACCTTGTATTCCATGTGTTAACGCACCAGTACCAGCAATAAAAAACATCATGAGAAGTGAGGTACCAATTGATACGTGAAGATCATATTCCATGATAAAAATCAGAACAAAAGTCATAGCCCCACTACTACCCATGCCAGTAAAACCACTCGCAAAACCAATAAGTGATCCAAAGAGTACAAAGGAAGGTAATTTGTGTTCTCGAAACCAAGACAGATTTAGTTTTTGATTTACTAATGCAACGTTTTTTTTCACTCCACCACGAATCAAGGCAATACCAAGACTGATGAGAACAATTACAATAAGAAGTTTTAATCCAGATTCAGATGCACCGGTAGTAAAAAAACTTCCAATAACGGCAGCAAGCATTCCTGCTGCTCCAAGGATAAGAACTGGTTTAACTTTCACATTTCCCTTGAGAAGAAAAATAAGACCAGCGGCCCCTCCAATCATACAATCCACAAAAAGACTGGTTCCAATCGCCTGATAGATGGATTGAGCCAGTACAATAGTAACAAAGGGA